>OIZA01000337.1_pt1 | contig 26245 bp, 20 predicted proteins | sample 1588381 | NCBI WGS metagenome assembly OIZA01 (sample SAMN03283277) | human gut metagenome | biome: human-associated habitat; material: feces | host: Homo sapiens | place: Peru | collected 2012 | reverse complement strand
TTATATTTTAAATAAAATTTATCTTTAAGCATCCCTATCGCATACATATTCAAACCAGAACCAAGATCGTATATTTTTTTATTCACAACAATAGAAAAAAGCAAATTATACACTTTGTTTCCTAATGTCCGAAATGCAGAATATCCATCCAATTGTGCACCTTTTTTAAATCTGGCTCCCAAAAAGCAGTCATATTTTTCATATTCCTTATTTTTCAAATATGGTAAAAGATTATTTATATGTCCCTGATCATCCCCATGTAAAACAATTACATAATCAAAATGGTTTTTCAATGCATAATCAAACGCCACTTTATGAGAACCACCCAATCCATAATTTTCTTTATTTCTCAGCAAAGAAACCGGAATCATAAACTTACTTTTTTCCACAAATTCTTCCACCACTGCTTCTCCGTTATCTGTACTTCGATTATTAATAATGATAACTTCTGATAAATATTTTTGAATTTCCTCATCTAACTGTCCTAAGACTCGAACAATTTGCCTTTCACAATTGTACATTGGTATAAATAATAATATTTTATTCATTTTCTATTCCTCTCTCTTTTTCGCCCCACATTGACACTTGATATATTATAACTACCCATCCAATTATATAAAATGGGAAATAATACATTGGATTTGTCTCCGGTGCAGTGAGATATACTAACGCACAATCCAAAATTACAGTCATATCTAATAATGCATATCTCACTTTTTTTCTTATCAGCAATATCATCATAGACACTGGTAAAATAAAAATTGGAATGTACAATGTCCATATATCTTTCCAAACCATTCTATTACCATCATCTATTGTATACTGCCCTGTTAAAAATAATATCGTAGTTTCCCTGCATTTATCGTTTATAGGATTATACACCTTTAGCACATCGGGAGCACCGCCATACATTTCGACTATTGCATACGCATCCTCCTTTGACACTGGTAATGACAACCAAAATTCATTTGACATTCCTGTCGAATTTTTAAACATATCCCACTTTGCATCAATATATTTTTCCGGATTAAATATTATTAATTTTTCAATACTTTTTATACACTTTTTATATTCTTCCGTTGAAAAATCTAACGGAGATACAGCATCATAAATTTTCCACAAATCTGTTGCAGACGCATTCTCTTTCATTTTTTCCACGTTTAATACTGCATTTATATTCTGTAAATCTTTTTCCAGATCATCTGATCGCAACTCTCCCTCTTGTAACATAACACTTGTCCCTGTCATAAAAGAATATAACATAGCAATTTGTGACGTTTTTTCATCTCTAAGGGAATTTACCCTGCTGAATACAGCAAATGGTATCATCATTGCCGCTAATAAAATTAGCATATACCTTTTCGCTTGTTTATTTTTTATAATTGTACAATAAATAATTATGGCTATTACAATAACCAGGAACGAACTTTCGCTCCTCCATGCTGCCACAACCGCTGTTAATATACCAATTCGAATTAAATCTTTACTTTCAACGCGATCATGGGCAATTATCCGCATAATTTCAATAATCAACAATGCAAATGTAAACGTATACATCCCTGCCCTAAGTGGATACAAAACATAATATATCGTAACCGGTGAAAGAAATATGACTACTAAGCAATATGCATACTTTCCACATTTTTTATACAGTTTTTTTATTATATATGTAGCAATTGCTGCGCATATTACCTCCTGAAACAATATAATTGAACCACAGCTTGGAATTGTCATCAATGATAATATAAAAAATATGCTCGTAAAAAAACTCTGATGGTATAAAATTCCAAATTGGCGAATGGTTCCAAGTATATAAAATTCATCGTTATTCCATTTTCCTGGCCAAGATAATAACAAAAATACTATATATACTCCTAAAATAATTCCAAATAAAGCTACCCATTTTCTGTTTTCTTTTTTCCGTACCACTTTATATATCAATTGCGGAATTACTATATAGCAGCATAATAACAATACTTTGCAGCAAACATATACAACCCTATTTATATGGTTCATATCAAAAAAGATCTGCTCCGTAGCAAATGACTTTGCAAACAAAAGTATACTTACTAAAAATAATACCTTTTTTGCTTCTAATGCATATCCGGCTTCTTTTTTTTTCACTCTATTTTTAAACCAAACTATTGTCCAATCTATAACTACTGCCCATAAAAATACTACTAACGCAATTGTAAAATATGCCAATTTTCTATGTACGGTAATATCATATCCTGGTAAAAATGCATATTTGGAAATAACGAGCATTTGTCCCAAATATATTGGTAAACTCATTCTCCCCAAAAAAGCGCTCACATTATTTTCCAACATTTTTGTCAAATGCGACTTTTGCATAAATTGTACTATTACCAAAATTGCAAACGGAAACGCAATATACTTTGAATTTAATTGTAGGTTAGGCAAAAAACATACTCCAATTAAAATCAAGGACACAACTTCAATCCCGTCCCAAACATATGTTGAAACATTTTTGGCCTTTGCTTCTACAACACTAAACAAAATATATGCACAAATTCCTACTCCCATATTGGCTATTGCTCTACTTATAAGTTCTATTTTTGCGAAAAAGCCTGGTCTAATAAAGTATACCAGAATATATAATCCAATTAAAACCATTAACTTGCGTTGCCAACTTTTTTTACAATTCTTTTTCAACTCCAACAATATAAAAGTCAATATAAACGTAGCAATTAACAATGCAGAAATATACCAATCCGGCCCATTAATATGAAAACTTCTATAAGAAACTCCTGTCAAGAAAAAACTTTCCGCAAAAAAATTATTAATAAACTGCGCCCATTTTTCAGCCGTCAAATCATAGTATTTATAGTATACATAAATTTTATAGGCAAAAGTTGTCCATAAGCATACAAAATAATATGGCATAATTTTAGCCATTTGTCTCCATGTTTTTTTTAGAGAATCCTTCAACGGATTCCCCTCCACTTGCCAGTAGTCTAATGAACGTGCTAATAAAAAACCAGATAAAACGAAAAAGCATTCTACTGCGTATCCACCTTTATTAAATTTGCTACCATTTAGTGCAGTTGAACTTCCAATATGCATCATTAATATTGGTATACACAATAAAAATCTATAAAATTCAATTGATCTATTCTTCTTCATTTTGCATTCTCCATCCTACTCACAAACACTTCCGTAATACCAATACTTAAGCTTTTTCACCCACGCACGTTTGCGTTCACTTTTCCGGCACTTCACAAATAGTTTATACGAATTTTTTAAAAGTGAAAGTTCAAACTTATGCTCTGGCGCAATATCCAGTTCCATATTCCAAAAATATTTCTCATTGGTATCATTTATCAGTTTCTTAACACGATCTGTGTAAATACCAGCCTCATAACATTTGTATAATCGATCCAACAATATCCAGAAATACATGTTTTCCATTTCAAGTTGTAACTCAACCAGCCCTTTTTCATAGAAGAAATCCAGCCTGTCCTGTAATGCATCAATTACATCCAGATTTTTTTCTTTAAATGATGCTGTGATACTTTCTTCCCTGGTCCGATCATAATTATATTTAGAGACATCCACATATACTAATTTATCTGCATTATAAAATGCTCTGTGCGTTGTATACTCATCTTCATGTAATTTACCAACTGGATAACGTACATCATGAAAAATTTTTCTTCTATCATACAATTTATTACAAGCAATTGGCTTAAAGTATTTCCACTGCATCTCTCCATGCAATGCAAAAACATTGTCTCCTGTGATTACAATTCCAGTGTTTTCCGTTTCTTCTTCGATTCTATCCGAATAAATACAGCGCCAACTACATTCTGCTATATCCGCATGATTCTCCATCAATGCATGATATAAGATTTCCATCATATCATCATCAATCCAGTCATCGCTATCAATGAAGGCCACATAATCTCCCCGTGCAGCCTCTATACCATAATTTCTTGCCTCGGACAATCCTCCATTTTTTTTATGTATTACTCGAATTCTTTCATCCTTTTTTTCCCACTCATCACACATTTTTCCAGATTTATCCGGCGATCCATCATCAACCAGAATAATTTCGATATCATCAAACGTCTGTCGCACCAGTGACTCAACGCAACGATCCAAATACTTTTCCACTTTATAAACCGGAACTATTATACTAATACTTGGCATCTTCTCACCCCCTGATTTTTCTCTGCAGTTTTCCAATGATACGTTTTGTAGTTATTACTACTCCATATTTTTTTATTGATTTGAACGTATACGGTATCCATCTCCATCCACTGACCTGCTCCGGAAACTTTCTATAACGAACCGTACTCTGATCCTGTTTTTTAAATTTTTCTATATTTCGCATTGCATCATATACATCCGTATATCGCTTTGCTTTCATTAAGTCAGAAAAAACTGCCTGTTCCTCATTTTCACGCATATCTAACAAATATGCAGACTCTATAAGGTCTGGATTTTGCAGTATCTCTTCCACATATTTTCGCGATTCAAGTTCTGTCCGTTCGTTTTCTTCATGAAACAGATTCTTAATAGATGCAATTGTCCGATTCACATAATAATACGCTAAATTTGACACATTATAGCCATTATACACATGATGTTCTATCATAAATTTTTTAGCTGCGCAATACAGGCTGTACTGGTTTTCGTATAAATCCGTTTTATACTTAGCTTCCAGTGATTCTGGATTTTGAACAATGTAATTGTACAATTTTTCCCGGGTTTCAATCACGCCATTACAATATTCTAAATATTGTAAATTAAACAGGAAGTCTTCACCATAACTCATATTTTCCGGGAACAATATTCCATGTTCTTTTACTATCTTCGTCTCAAACAACTTATTCCATGGGCAAAACATCGTTTCACGAAATGTCATCATATAACCTAAAACTTGATAAAATTCCTCTCTCATCATAGCCCATACCGGTTCAAATGCCTTTACATGATCTATAGGCACTTTTGCCTCATTATAGTTTTTTACCATTCTATACCCACTGATAACTAAATTAACATTCCAGTGTTCTGCTAATTCAACCATTCTCTCCGTCCATCTGGCATCTGGGAAATCATCACTGTCTGCAAACATCAGATAATCTCCCGTCGCTATCTGTACCCCACAGTTACGTGCAGAACTCACTCCTCCATTTTGCTTATGAACTACTTTTATTCTTGCGTCTTCTGTTTGCATTTCATCGCACAATTTTCCTGACGCATCGGAAGACCCGTCATCCACTAAAATGATTTCTATATCCGTGTATGTCTGCTTTCGCAAAGCTTCTATACAATTCATAATATATTTTTCAGCATTGTACACCGGAACAACTATACTAACCAGCTTATCCATTTTTATACTCCCCCAAATCTATTTATCATCTGTTTCATTTTTGCAACTCCTCTATGACATATTCCATTAAGAGTCACATCATATTTTTGTCTTACCATTTCAAGTTCTGTCTCTTTTTGTTCTAATTCTTTTTTGATTTCTTCAAGTTCTAACCTTTTTCTCTCAATATCTTTTGTTCTACAATCTACCACATACTCATCCATACAAATCTGGCAATTCACTCCCATAGATTCCATTAAAAGCTTATCTAAATACGCCACATGTGAAGTAGGCGAAAGATAATATATTTTTTTAATTTTTTCATCACATATGATATCGTATATACGTTTACTGCGAATTTTATACTTATCCCAATTTGATGTTGTTGCTGCTGGTAGATATTTTATATCACATTCTAAATATTGCTCCCCAGTATATGGTGCATCTTCATCCGTAAGTAATAATACGCTTTCATCAACTTCTTTGCTCATTTCAATATATTTTTTGATAACATCATTCATTTTGGTATAACCAGCATATCGATAGTAAACAGCAACCTTTTCACCCTCAATACCGACACTTTTCACTAGTTCTGCTTGTTTTTCAAAATAAACCCTTGCCAAAGCACCCGTTATCTCCCATGGTTTCCAGTTTTTAAGAAGTATATGATATCCATATTTTTTTTCATTCTTTGGCAATTTATTATACCAGCAATCCACACAATCCCACAAAATATCATTACCAAATGCTTCGTATTCTTCTTGAAACTTCTTTTCTTTTCCTTCCTTATGCAGGAATTCTCCTATCTTTTTTGTAATAATCGATCCTTGGCATCTTTTTTCAAACCGTTCCATATCCAATACTTCTCCGCCTGTCACCCCTACGCCCAGACGATAATGATAATATTTATTCTTGATTCCTGCCGCACTTTCTGCAAAATACAATAACAAGAATGATGCATATCTGTCTTCTCCCGACACATAATGTCCATCATCTATATTTTCATAAGCTTTCTTGCAGCATTCTGTTTTCCATATTTTGTTCACAAGATTGCAATTTATCTTTCCATCAATAAAGCAAGACCTTAACAGTTTTTCTTTTTCAATTTTATCCTCTGATGGCATCATGAAATTTTCAACCCATGACGCCATGTCCTCTGAAACATTATCTACATATTCCAAATAAGTTCCAAACTGAAGTACATCTACCTGAAGGTTTCCAATTGATTGATACAATTCCTCACAGGCATCTTTTTCAAGATAGTCATCGCTATCCAGAAACATAATGTATTCGCCACTGGCTTCTGCGACAGCATCTTTACGAGCCTTGCACAATCCCATATTCTGTTTATGCGAAATGATTTTTATACGGCTATCTTTTTCCTGATATTCTTTTAGTATCTCCATAGAAGCATCTGTTGAGCAATCCTCCACACATATGATTTCAATATTACTTTCTGTTTGATTGATTACACACTCCATACAGTCTCTCAAATATTTTTCCACATTATATACTGGAATCAGAAGGGATATTTTAGCCATAAGTACCTCACTTTTTTATTTCGTCGCATAATAAATATTTCTTAAAAATGTTCTAAGTGCACTGTCTTTCGGCAGTTTTGCTTTCAGCTTTTCTTTGATCTTCTCTCTGGTTCTGTTTCTGAAATCCTGAAACCTCCTGCTGTTTGCTGTCACGGCATATGCAATATCGCTTGCGCTCTTTACGTTCATCTCCCACAAAAGCTGCTCATAAAACTGATTTGTCCGTGCCACTTTCCAGAACTCTTCCGCAAAGTCTTGATCCGGACGCATCCACGGTTTTAAAAATCCTGCATAGTGAATGATATACGGATGCTTTCTCGCCTCCTCATATTCATCCATGATGTAATACGGCGCAAACTTGATCACCCCGTGCCAGCGCTCACGGTTGCAGTCATAGATCATATTCCACGCCATATCCAGATAAGTGACCCGATCCTCACAGATCACATTTAAAATATCCTGATCGGAATATTTATAAATGCCGGTGTCAGACATTTCAAGCAGCTTCTGCACCGTCGTCACCCGGTTCAGTTCCGCTACATTGAATACCAACACTCCCGCCTGAAAATATTTATACGGGTTCTCCAACTTCAAGACTTCCTCACAATATTTTTTAGTATCCAGATTAAATCCGTTGCATTGCCCCATAAAATCCGGGTCTTTTGCTGCCGCAACCAGATTATTTTCAAGTTCTACATCATACAGTTCTGCCACATCACGCAAAATGATCATATCACAATCCAGATATACCACTTTGTCATAACCTTTTAAGATGTCCAGGATCAGAAAGCGGTAAAAGGTCTCTGTCGTAATATGTTCCTTTGCTTCAAGCCGATAACCGGAAACGTTTTTTGTCACGTCAACAAAAGTAAAATGAACATTTTCTTTCTCTAGCTGCTCATGAAATACTTTCTGGCTTGCTGCCTCAATATCGGTATGAAATACAAAAATTTCATATTTTCTGTCACTTGATGCCTGATTGACGATCGACTGTGCACAGGTAAATAAGATCGGCACATATTTCTGATTTGCTGCAAGCACAACCGGAACCGCCTCTTTGTCCACCTTTATTTCTGCCTGTTTATCCGCATTCTGTATCAGCGCGATCTGAAGTTCGCCGAGTTTATATCCGCCTTTTTTCTTCAGATATTCATAGAAAATACCTACCATACGCTCTCCGAGATGTCCGGTGGTACGATAACCTTCCCTTGAATATAAACTCATATCCGCTCTGTTTTCAAACTCTTCCAGAATGTCAAAAAGCATCGCCGAATATTCCTGAAACAGTTCTTTTTTCATAATGAACATATTGCAGGGATAGAATTTTTTCCCCTGAAAGAATTTTTCTGCCGTTTCCGCCATTTCCGGATATTTTTCCCGGATAATATCAAGAAACAGCTTCACATCTTCAATGTGCAGTTCCGGTGCCTTATCATAGTGGTCATACACCGATTTCGCCAGAAGATGCTTGGTATCAATCCCTTCTGCAGTCAGAAAGTCATATTTTTCAATACAGGCACGCATATCCGTCTCATTCAGATGCAGTTCCTGTATCGTTTTTTCGTTCATCGCCGGGTAGACAACCGTTCCCCAGTCATCCTCCGGAAGCTTCTCCGGATTAAAAGAAAAGAAACGCCGGTAATGGCAAAAACCATAGTAATCCGCGTCTACATTTTTCCACGCCCAATACTGCGTTGTCAGCTCACAGTATGACTTGTTGCGCTTTGAAATATTTTCACCCTCGTTATCCTTTAACATACCGTCCGGAACCGGAGCTTTCTGGAAATCACTGCCTGCAATCACGTTATAAAGCAGCGGGTTGTCCACCGTTATTGTATTTCTATTTGGTGTATGTGTCACAAATAATCTGATGTCGCTCATAATCCTCTATACTCCCATTTCACTCACTTTGTTCAACGCCGCCTCAATTACCTTATCCATATCATAATATTTATAGCCGCCGAGTCGTCCGCCAAAGATCACATCCGCTTCCTGTTCTGCCAGTTTGCAATACTGCTCATACAACGCATTGTTTTTTTCATTGTTGATCGGATAGTAAGGTTCATCCCCCTTTTTCCATTCACTTGAATATTCTCTTGAAATGATCGTAAATGGCTGTGTTCCAAATTCAAAGTGTTTATGTTCAATAATCCTTGTATATGGAACCTCACGGTCCGTATAGTTCACAACTGCATTTCCCTGATAATTTTCCTCTTCCAGACGCTCTTCTTCAAAACGTACAGAACGATATTCCAGTACGCCCAGCTTATAATCAAAATATTCATCGATCATTCCTGTATACAGGATCTTATCTGCCACTTTTCCGTGCTTTTCAGTAAATTCCCGATAGGTCACACCAAGCTCTACCGGTGTACCCTCCAATAATTTTTCAATGATTTCGGTATATCCTCCGATCGGAATGCCCTGATAACGGTCATTAAAATAATTATTGTTATACGTAAAACGCAGTGGAAGACGTCTGATAATAAATGCCGGTAAATCTTTGCAATCACGTCCCCACTGTTTTTCGGTATATCCCTTGATCAGTTTTTCATATACATCTCTGCCCACCAGTGACAGTGCCTGTTCCTCCAGATTTTTTGGTTCCTTAATATTCAGATCCTCAATCTGGTTTTTAATGATCTCCTGTGCCTCTGCCGGTCTGGAAATATTCCACATTTTGCTGAAAGTATTCATATTAAACGGCAGATTATAAAGTTCATCTTTATATTTTGCAATTGGAGAATTCACATAATTATTAAACTCGGCAAACTGATTGATATAGTCCCATATTGCTTTATTGGAGGTATGGAAAATATGCGCTCCATATTTATGCACATGGATTCCTTCCACATCCTCACAGTAAATATTGCCACCAATATGTTCCCTCTTGTCAATAACGAGGCATTTTTTCCCCTTCTTTTTCATCTCATGTGCAAACACTGCACCGTATAATCCGCTTCCTACAATCAGATAATCGTATTTCATGTTTTCTCTCCTTCCTGTTTCTTCTCCCTCATTCACTCATATATGCGTCGCACACCGGTCCTGCTTCCCCGCACATTTTCACAACTCCCTTTTCCAGCCAGAGTGCATGATCACACAGTTCGCGTACTGTCTTCATTGTATGGGAAACATATAAAAGTGTTGTTCCTTCTTTCAGCATGCCTTTCATACGTTCCTCACATTTCTCCTGAAACTTATAGTCGCCAACCGATAACACCTCATCACAGATCAGAATATCTGGTCTCACCATCGTCGCTACGGAAAAACCCAGACGTGCCGCCATACCGGAAGAGTAATTTTTGATCGGCATATCAAGGAAATCCCATAATTCTGCAAAATCAACTATTTCCTCAAAATGCTCTTTCATATACTGCTCGGAATGTCCCATCAATGCGCCATTTAAGAAAATATTTTCTCTGGCAGTCAGTTCTCCGTCAAACCCGGCTCCCAACTCGATCAATGGTGCCATCGTTCCATGAATCGTCACGGTTCCCTTATATGGCTTCAGCACTCCACAGATCAGTTTTAAAAGTGTGGACTTTCCAGCACCGTTTGTTCCGACCAGCCCCCACGCTTCTCCCTGTTTTATCTTTAAGTTGACATCTTTCAACGCCAAAAACTCCTGAAACATCAACTGGTGCTTTACCAGTTTGATCACATATTCCTTTAAATTATCCACTTTTTCGGATGCCATATTAAAACGTACTGTTGCATCCGAAACATCTATAATATATTTTTCCTGATTCATACTTCCTCCACCTGTTAAATATATAAAATAAATCTGTCCTGATTTTTCTGAAATATCCATGTTCCAATTACAAGCACAATGCCAGCAACTCCAAAACCATAAAGGAATGTTTCCGCAGACGGCATACGGTGTTCCAGCACCAAAATGCGGAACTGATTAATGTAATGATACATTGGATTGCATATTTTAATAACTTTCTGTAAGGACTCCGGCAACTGTTCCATCGGATAGAACAATGGCGTCAGATACATCCATGCTGTTGTCACAACACTGTATATATACTGTATATCACGGAAAAATACACTAAGCTGTGCCAGAAACAGACTGAGTCCCAAGCAAAACAGATACAATTCAATCAGTACAATCGGAATCAGCAGCATATAGAAAGAAAATTGCACTCTGGTAATAATAAATACGATAAACATTGCTCCGAGCGAAAATAACAGGTTTACCAGGGAACTGGTTACTTTTGACAAGGTAAACACATATTTGGGTACATAAACTTTTTTCAACAGTGCTGCATTGCCTGTGATTGAAAAGATAGCCTGATTCGTAGCCTCCGTCATATAGGAAAACATCGTCTGTCCGATGATCAGATATGCCGGATAATTTGCTATACTAAACCGAAACATATTAGAAAACACAATAACAAGAACCACCATGACAAGAAGTGGATTTAAAACGCTCCACAGATAACCGAGAAAGCTTCTCCGGTATTTCAATTTAATGTCTTTTGAAACCAACTGCTTAATCAAATAGCGAAAATCATACAAACCTCGAAATCTCTTTCTTAACAACTCCATCTTTTTTCTAACCTTTCTTTTTTCCTTTTACTTCCTTTTCTTCCATCTGAATACAAATGGATTTAAAATATGCTGTCCAATCCAGTTTTTCACCTGAAACCCGAGCGTCTCGTGCTGTTTTTCTTCGACTGAACAGGTATAGACTTTAAATTTATTTCTTTTTATATAAAGTGTAAACAGCCGTTCCGCCAGGAATCCGGGATATCTTCCCTGATAGGAATCCCGCTCCTGTCCTGCTGTCTCTGCCTCCAGCTTTTCCAGCATCGGGAAAAGCCATTCGCAATAGTCATCACATATTTTTTTATCTGCAATAAACATATTATAGGGAATCAGCCCGTTGTCCGAAAAGACTTCACGCGCTGCCTGTGCATAGTCAGGATGCTCCGCAAGCAGGATTTCTGTCATCTTGTCCCAGTCCTGCGGAATATGGTATTTTTTGTATTCTTCCTCCAGCGAAATGCGATATAAGTATACACTCGGAAGTATTATATCATACTTCGTTAGAATTTGACACGCTTTTTCCCCTGATATGCGAAATCTGCGCCGATAATGCTCCAGTCCCACTACATCTGCGCTGCTGTTCTTCCATATCCAGTAAAGTGCCGTAAGTTCACAATACCACGGATTTTTTTCAGAAATCTGTTCTCCTGTGTTATCCCTGACTTTCTGGATCTGTTCCGGATTAAGCGCTGCTCCGACCTGAATCGGAATATGAAATTCATCCTCTTCCACCCGCTGTTTATGCGTAGCGATATATATTTCAACCTTCTTCATGTTCTTTACCAACTAATTCCAGATAAAATTTTTCCAGTTTTTGTGCCTCATTTTTGATGTCAAATCCCCGGCTTTGTATCCTTTCTGCCGCATCAGTTCTACGTTCTTTCGGTATTTTATGGATCTCATTCGCCCATTCTGCAGCATTTTGTATCGGAAGCCGTCTTACCTGATCTGTCAGCACCACTTCTTCCGTAACTGTATCTGCAATAAGGCAGGGAAGTCCTGCCGCCTGCGCTTCCACGGCTACAACCGGCAGTCCTTCATACAGCGACGGTAAAAGAAATACATCCATCATCTGATAATAGTCCTGGGGATTTTTCACTGCACCGGTAAATATCACATTCCCTTCCAGTCCCAGTTTCCTTACTCTTTTTTCTGTTTCCGGTCTTAATTTTCCTTCTCCGACCAGCAACAGGATAAAATCATCTGTTCGTTCTTTGAGCCCGGCCGCAATTTCTACCAGAAATCTGTGATTTTTCTGTTCTGCAAATCTACCCACGTGTCCAATGACAAGTCTGTCTCCCACCTGATACTGGCTCCGCAGCATTTCACGGGTTTGCAGTTCAAAAGAAAACCTTTGCGGTTCGATCGCATTGTTCCATATTCTAATCTGTTTTTTGGAATTCTTCCCGTACAGATATTCCGCCGCGCACCCGGAACAGGCAAAATACAGATTTGCCTTACATACGCCCATATGATTTAAGAAGAAATTTCGAATTCGTTTTACCATGGAATCTGAACCGCAGGAATTATGGCTGTGGAGAATACGAAACGGCACACCGGCATGTTTTGCCTCTCCCAGATAGAATACTGCTGCATTGGGCAGATGACCATGTACGATCTTATATGTTCCTTCATGTTCCAAGAAAAAATTTCTCAGTTCCTTTTTATACCGCGGCATATTTTTCCCTGAAAGCTCCGGCATCTGATAAATATGTGAGCCTGTCTGCTCCAGTTCTTTTTGCAGCTCTGCATCAATCGGCGCATGCACAATGAAATCAAATACACATCTGTCATGTGTCATATTCCGGTAATAATTCAATACAACTGAGCTGACTCCGCTGTTTTCATTTAACATCTCCACGACCTGTAATACCCTTATGGGTTCCATACTCTCTCCCTCTACTTCCGCAAAATCTTCTGATATACCTCTTTCCGAAGTCTTGACGGCTGCACCGTCATTCCCACCGTCAGTATCCTTGCGATCTGATATTCTCCGAATCCAAGCAATCCTTCCTCGTACTGCTGTTTTCGCAGTTTCAGATATTGCCTGCAATAGGAGCCTCCTCCGCGTCTGGCATAGAGTTCCCGGCTTGTCCTTGCCCGGACGAATACCTGCTGTATATTATAAAACTGTTCTCCCCGTGCCAGCATACGGCTCCACAGATCATAATCCTCCAGATACGGAAAATGCCGGTAATTCCCGGCCTTTAATATATTTTCTTTGCGGAACATGACTGTCATATGGTTTAATGGATTGCGATAACGGGCGTATTTCCGGATCTCCGGCATCTGCTCCGGCATCGTTTTCAGCCGACAGCAGGAAGCATCCTGCTCATCAAATTCTTCCATAAAACCTCCGGTGACCGCGACCTGCGGATGTTCCATCATATAACCATACTGACACGCAAATCGATCCGGTACTGCAATATCATCCGTATCCATCCGCGCAATCAGTTCATTTTCACAGAGCCCGACTCCCTTTGCAAGCGCACGCCCCAGTCCGCCATTTTCTGCGATCTCAAAGGTCTTAAACCCCGGATATTCCCGCTTTGTTTCATCGATCACCTGATACAGTCCGTCCGTCAGCCTTCCGTCCTGCATCAGCACGATCTCCTGCGGCACCATACTCTGGTGAATAACTGACTGCAACGCTTCTCTTAAATATTCTGGTTTTTCTTTCTGATAGACAGACATTAAAACCGAAAAGCCCATTCTTCCTCTCCCGCCTTCTTATTCATGGTAATCCGCTGTGATCTGATCAATGTCCACTCCCTCGGTATTCTCCTTCTGGAAAATGACCTTGAAGGTCAGAAGCATCATTTTTAAATCCAGAAGCAGGGAATAATTTTCGATATATGTCAGATCCAGCTTCAGTTTATCATAAGGTGTGGTATTGTATTTACCGTATACCTGCGCATAACCGGTCAATCCTGCCTTGACCTTAAGGCGGAAATCAAATTCCGGTATTTTTTCGCAGTACTGATCATGGATCTCCCTGCGTTCCGGTCTCGGACCGACAAAGGACATGTCACCCATCAGGATATTAAAGATCTGTGGCAGCTCGTCAAAATGAATCCTGCGGATCACCTTTCCGACCGGTGTCACACGCTTATCCTCCTTCATGGCAAGACGTGCGCCGTTCTTTTCTGAATCCATACTCATACTGCGGAATTTAAGAATCATAAACGGGGTTCCGTTTCTGGTCAGGCGTTCCTGACGGTATAACACCGGGCCTCCGTCATAAAACTTGATGCAGAGCGCAATGACAAGCATGACCGGAGATGATATGACGATCGCAATGAGTGCAAGTATGATATCAAAAAAGCGCTTGAAAAATTTCTGATCGATGCTGAGACCCTGATTTCTGGTCAGCAAAAGCGGCGTGTCAAACAGATGGATGCTGTCTGCCGCTGTTAAGATGATATCGGAAATCTTCGGTGTCACATAGGCCCTCTTTGACACCTGATAACAGAATTTTTCAATCTGGTTTCTGGCATCCGCCGGAATATCGCAGAGTGCAACCGCCTCGTATTCCATGATGAGCGGATACAGCTTTTCATAGCCGATCGTATAGCTGACCGATGCACAGATATCAAACTTGTCCTTTCTGGTATTGACTTTATTGATGAACCGCATCGGCGAATGCTCGCCGTAGATCACAAGCATTTTTCTCGGCGGATACAGATGTGCATACATTTTGCGCATGAGCCATACCCACGGAATGATAAAACCCACCTCTGCGGCTGCCATGGCAAGGATCGGTCTCGGATTCATATAATCTCTGTCGATCATGCAGACCTCCAGATATGCCGCGACCGTACTTAAAACAATCGCCAGTATATGGGACAGACAGATATCCTGTCCGCGCAGATAACCGATCTTATAGCCGTTTAATACCTTCGTAAAGAAAAAGATGATCAGGACATAAAAGCCCACCACTGCCCAGTTTCCTCTACGAAAAAAAGGCATGAATATTACTCTGCTGTAATATTCATACCACACATACGCGAAAAGACCGCCTTCCACTACAAGAGTGATGATATTGGCGGCAAAATTTAAAAGATGTTTATACTGTTCATTTGTTCTATGTTCCATAATTCCTCTACCTGCATTCGTCTGATACTCTTTTTTCAATTTTTTAATTATAGCATAGATTACATATCCTGTCTATTTTTATCGAATTTCGGACTGCCTTATCGTTACAGGGCTTTTTATCAGGAGAGGTAGACATAAAGCACATAATGTTCCGTCTCAGTCAGATAGGTATACCCTGCTGCCTGTATCCGGTTTCTGTCATCCTCGTCTTTTTCCATGATGATCACATTGCATTCATATTCTTTTGCCATCTCAGTCAGTGTTTTCAGATCAGATGCATCATATGCATAGGGTTTATTATAATATACCCGCGCTGCCAGATTGTATTCCCTGAGCTGGGATGCCACGTGTTCCGGCGCCATTGCATAGGCATCGATTCCGGTGAGCGTATCGCCGATCTGGCGTACCTCCGGATCGATCTTTGAAATATTCAGTGAAAAATCCAGATTCTGCCAAGTATAATCCAGTCTGGTATTCAGCTGCAGCAGCACAAACACCAGCAGAAACACCAGAATATGTCCTTTTTTTTTCTTCTGCCGGTCTCCAATGCAGATTGCCGCATACGGAACTACGATGGCAAACGGAAGCAGGTAAAATATCTGCCAGTATATTCCTGTCGCTCCGCCATAGATAAAAGAGATCATATTATTTGCAAAAAGCGGGTTGCAGATGAAAAATGTCAGCAGAATACAGGTATTTACCAGATCTCTTGCCTTTGCCGCCGGTTTTAAGAAGAGATACAGGATGGACAGCAGGACTAACGAAAGCTCAAACACATGCAGACTGAAGATCAGATAGGTACTTCCGACCAGCCGTATCTCATTTAATATAACCTTCATTTTTCAAAAACCTCCTGCTACCAATAATCACAAAGCTGCAGCCAAGCCACAAAAGCACCAGAAATGCACCGTAATATAGGATCAGTTCCGCCGTGAGCACCAAAAGCACCACCATCCCGATATCAGCAGTCAGCTTCTTTTTCACCCGTTTGTTCACCACACAGTCTGCCAGCTTTAAGCATTCATAGGCTGCCAGCGGAAGAATGCAGTTAAACAACATCGTTGACGGCATCCAGATATTCGTAAACACCCCGAATGCACCCGTCCTGCCGGAATAAAACACCACTGTATAGATAAGAAGTATATAGAGCAGATACCGGTTCCTGTTCGCCGTATCCCTGCCAAAAAGCCAGTCTGCCAGCATATCATGTATACAGAAAAAGAAGATCAGAAACGGCACCGGAAGTACAGTATGTACAAACTTTGCCGGCTCCATATGGATCTGCTGGTCTGTCACGGCATAGAGCATTTCAATCGGAGAGTTTACGACCAGTTCCGGTGCACGCTCATAGAGCGTGTCATCATATGCCTCATGCAGATACATGGTATCCGTTGCCCGCGTAACCATAAGGATCTCCGGTGTCGCGTCTTCGACAGACGGCACCGCAAACAGTATGGAAAAAGCGGCTGTTGCTGCCACAAGGAGCAGCATGCCCTTTGACGCGGGTTTGCTTTTAAAAAAATGCCTGAAATTCTGCCGGATGCTTTCCATTGCTTCCCGGCGTATCAGCAGAATGGACAGTACACCCAGCGCAATGCTGACGCCCGACCACAGACAAACAAGCACACGGAAAGAAGTTCTCAGATGAACACACGGAACTGCGGCGAGCCAGAATATCCCGAAATTGCAGAGCCAGCCGCAGACATAGATCTTTGCAAGGCTCATCTTTGCCTTTTCCACATATTTCTCCCAGAATATTCCGAGCCAGAATGGCAGCAGAAATAAATTATAAAAGATGATCACCGCCTGTAATATATGCTTCATGGCTTCTCCTTCCCCGGTATTTTTTTCAGTCCGTTACAGAAATGCACATTGACGTGATACAACGCGCCGGATAATACCGCTGTGACAAGTATGCATACAAAAAACAGCAGCCATACCTCGGCGACACTCATGGGGCGGACGTAATCCTGAAATCTCCGGAACACCTCCACTATGACCATATGATGTGTCAGAAAGATCGCATAGCAGTATTTGCTGATCATTTTGGAAAAATCCACAACTGCCAGTGAACGTCCAAGCCACTCAGAGCAGAATGCGAGCACTGTAAATACGGCGGCACCGACCGGCGGCGCAAGCCAGATCGTTGGCACCTGTGTAAAATGTCCAACCGCGCAGAATATCAGAAACCCTGCCGCAATTGCCGCCGCATACGGCTTTACTTTTCCGAAATAATACACAAAGCACATCCCGAATAAAATCTCCGGAACACGCAGCAAAAACAACGCATCTGCTGGCATGGCGCTCCGGAAAAAGATTCCGCCAAGCACATAGATGACAAGTGACAAGCCGATGGTCAGCCGTGGCTTTTTTATGATCCCGATGCGAAGCAGCGGAAACAGGCAGTAGATCAGTATGATACATCCCAGAAACCAGTCCCCGATCACGTGAAAGCTCGGGATATACCATTCAAGATAGCCGTCCAGCCCGCACACGGACAACAGGATTGTCCACGGCGCACTGTCGTTCTGAAACTGTCTGGTACTGAAAAACTGATATAAAGTGGCAGCCGCAAACGCGATCCAGTACATCGGCAGTATACCGAAAAAACGACGTTTGATATAAGTGACTAGATCAAATTTTTTCTCATATACATACATCAGGGAAGCACCGGACGTGAGAAAGAACAAGGATACGCCAAGACTGCCCAGATATACCCCAAATGGATGATCCGGCAGGATCTTATATCCGTCACAGTCTATACCGTAAAATTCAAACTGCCTGGTAAAATGCACCACAAACACACAGACCAGTGCAAACACACGGATAATATCCAGATATATCAGTCTTTTTCTACCTTCGCTCATAACCACCAGGTTCCTTTCTGTCCTGCAAATCACGCATTATAATTCTGTCGGACGAGTTCTGCCGTTGCCGGAGAAACACTGTACTCGATATCCATCGTAACCGTTACTTTCTTTAACACTGCCGTTTCCTGCAGATCGATCAAAAACTGCGGATCACTTCCGATAAATGCAATCCTGCCGCCTGCACGCAGACCGTTATGTGTCATCTCATCCATATCGTAGCGGTGTTCTATGCCATCTGCCGACTCTGTGACCAGTGTAAATGCCTTAATCTCCACACCCATGGCATCTGTCGGGTCAAACCGCAGTCTGGTCACCGGTCCGAATGCTTCCATTTCTGTAAATTCATACGTATAGACATCATCCTGCCACAGGTTTTTCTGTATGATCTTATCCTGCTCATTCAATGTCTGTCCCGCACGTTCCACGTAAAATGTCACGGCTGACTCATTGGTATTCGCCACCCTGCGGCGCAGCATGGCAAAACGCCGGTCAAGGTTCAGCATAACCTCCTGATGTGAGCCTGCCGCCTGTCCCGGAAAGAATATCTCCTCATTCAGACTGCGGAGCATATCATTCAGATTGGTGATCTCCATCTCCGCGCCGTGCTTTGAAAAGATCCAGCCCGGATAATATCCCGCATCCTGCGCAGTATAGCTGTAAATACGCTCAATCGCGTGAAGCACGGTTCCGTCATCCGCGATCGGCTCTTTCGGGAATTCATCATAACTCCAGTTGTGGTCGAACAGCTTCTTCAGTGCCTTCGGTCTTGCCCAGAAAGCGGAGCCAAGCGGGGCGATCGGTTCTTTGTTTTCCTTCAGGCTTACATGCAGACCCAGTTCGTCCGCCAGCTTTTTGGTGACTCCGAAATTCATTCCCCACTCCAGCCCCAGCGTGATATAGTACGGTCCGTGATTTGGCGGGGGCGGCATCAGAATGCCGAGCCGCTCGTTTTCCTCAAAGGTCTGGATCACATTTTCCACAAATGCTTTCGAGCGCAGAATATTTTCAAAGCAGTGATAGGAAAAACCTGCTCCGATCGAACCCGGTTTGAGCTGTCCGACTTTCTTATCGTGCGTATGGCAGATATAATCATAATCCATCAGATGATCTTTAAACTCCACAAGGAACGGTCCGACATCCCTGCCGCAGTTTTGCACGACACGCACCTCGAGTTTCCTGCACTCCAGTGCCGCAAAACGCTGCTCAATGAGCGCTTTCATCTCCTCGTCACGCGTTGTGATATAGATGTCCGCCCACGCCGGCATGGACTGCGCGTAGAAAAAGCATTCCTCGATCAGCTCCGGGAAATACATATGCATGATCAGTGCGACCTTCTTTTTCTTAGCCGCCTCCCCTGCAAAGCTGTGCGCATCGGACAAAACGAAATTCGCCTGCATGTTCTTTTTGAGATCTGCCTGATTTTCCAGGCGCAGAATGTTATCCCAGAACAGGTTCATATCATAGTCCGTATGCTTCTCCAGATACTTAAGAAGTTCATACGCACTCTCACCGCAGGATTCATTCAGCACAACGCTGTACTCCTGCATGAAAGAACGACGCTTAAAGAATGGACAGCGTTTCTTCTCGATCATCTGTTTTGCCACACTGATGATCGGCTGATATGTCAGTGCACGGTATTCTTCCGAATCCACATAGACATCCCACTTGTAGCCGTAATCCGCGAACCGCTTGGTGAAGCTTGCCTCATGTCTTCCAACCGAATCCTGATAACTCACGATCATCGGCATATTGTCCCAGTAATCCCTGAGTTCTCTCGATGTCAGAAGGCTCTGGCGGAATACCAGAAAATGTGTCTGGATGTGATCCGGGATATATCCGTACGGCACAGTACCAAACGGATCAAAATCCGTCTGATGGAATTTGGTCACGCCCCAGAAGTCCACATCACGGTCTGCCATTGTATCAAACATTTCCTTCAGCGGATAAATCGGCCCCATGATCGTATAATTCATGAGCACCACCTCGGAATAAGTCACAAGCTTATCCCATCCGATACTCTCCATTGCCTCTTTATACGCCCATACATCGAAGCCCCTGTTTTCACGCTCAAGGATCTTGTCTGTATAAAACAGGAGCTTATTTTTGCTCTCTTCCTGTAAAGTTCCGTTTACCACAATAAAAAGATCTTCTGCATTTTTTTCAAGATCTTTCAGCATATATAAAATGTAATCGTCTACGCGTCCGTCCCGGTCATAAATAAAATAAATGACCAGTCTTTTTGCATCCTGCCTGTCTAATCTCATATCTTACTCCTTATTTTGCGAAGTACGCCGGTTATCTTCTGAAATGGCTTCATACAGCGATAGCTCCGGGAAGTCATCACACGGTTATAATCCGCTGCCAGTCTCTGATAATCTCCCTGCAGCGTCTGGAAATTGCTCTGCAGACTCTGATACTGTGCGTTCTGTTCCGCTTTCTGCCGTATCAGGTGGTCGTTTTGTGTCTGCAGCTCATCCGCACGGGCTTTTAACTGATGGATATCCGCATCCTGTCTGTTATTATTTTCCATGCATTTCATGAGTTCAACATGCCGGCGGTTTGCCTCTGCAATGTTATCTGCCGCAGCAATCAGAGAAGCCTTATGTGGGAAAGAAACCGAAAGCTCCAGATGCAGCACGGATATTCCCTTCCAGTCCTGGGCAAAAATAATCTGCGGTCCGTCCACGGTAAAATAGATATTTTTTTCATCCAGCGAAAATCCATTGTGAAAATGCGATGCCCTTCCTGCACTCAGTCCGAAAGTGTCTGCCTCATACAGTGTAACTGCGCAGCACCGTTTAGCCGGATAAAATGCTAACATCGTAATGTCTTCCTCCATCGGAATGTCCACAACGATCCTTCCGTTCTGATCCGGCACTGTGTGTATCTCCGTATCGGTATTCCTTGCAGGGTCCGCATACATTTTAACGACACGCACCTGATGCTTTGCATCTTCGTCTTTTCCTTCTGCGATCATCCCCTGCGGGAAATACAGTTCTCCCTTCAGGTTTCCGTAGATTTTCCAGAGCGGAGTATTCCCTGCGGTCAGATAGGACTGGAAATGCTCCTCCATTTTTTCATATAACCTGCACTCATCCTGACGGATTCCGCAAAAACGGAATATGTTACATATCTGTTTTAATTTTTCATGGCGCTGTCCTGCCTCATAATAATGCAGCGCGCGGTAAATGATGAAGTCCACCGGAATCGGAACCGCATAGCTCCATTCATAGTCGAGGATCTCCCATTTTCCGTTCCGCATGACCAGGTTCTGAAAGATCAGATCCACATCACTTACCTTCATACACTTTTTGCCTGTAAAATCCGGCGTACTGCCAAACATTTCCACAAACACATCTGTCTTTATGAAATCTTCAGCGGCAGCCTCGCGCATAACGGAAAGGAATTTCCGGATGCAGTCTAAAAATGCATCATATTTTTCCTCCTCCAAAAGCGTATCCAGTTCCTGCTCCAAAGTGTGACCCTCAATAAATTCAAAAGCAAGTGCATTCTGACCTTCCCGCTCACAATGATTGGCACTTAAAATGCTTCCCTCAAACTGTTTCGAAAGTGCCAGATAATTTTCATACATCGCCCCGATATGTGCAGCGCTCTCCGGTGTCAAGCCGGTTTTTCTCGCATAAAGTGTTCCATCTTCCCGTTTTACAATGTCCGTCCGGATCTTAAAGGCCGCACTGCGGTCATTGGAATATTTTGTATAAACGATCTTTTCCATTTATGCCTCCTCCAGTATCAGAAGATAGGAGTTTGAATACAGATCAAACATACCGTCTTTAATGATCGTATCAAATACCCTGCTCTCGTCAAAAAGTACCATGCGCTCGTTGTCAAAGTTCCGGAAATTATTGTTCAGTTCTCCCGGCTTCGGAAGATATTCATCGGAATAGATGGAAAGCGGCAGCTTATAGTCCGGATACGGATAATAGAACTCCGGCTCGGCGAATCCGCAGTCTGCTGCGATCTGTTTTAATTCCGGCTTGGAAAACGTCCGCACATTTTCCACACCGACATAGCCTTCAAGTCCCGAAAACCAGGCTGCTGTGTGATCTTCCTTACAGCCGGCCCAGTATTTCAGTCCATATTTGTTTTCTATTGCAATAATGATTTTTCCATTCGGCTTTAAATGTTTTTTTATGATAGTCAGGAAATTATGATATGGCTGCTCTCCTTCAATATAGTTCGCCGCATATTCAAAGACACCGATCAGCGTGATATAGTCATATTTCTCCTCCAGCTTCTGCTCTACTGTTTCAAAATTGCCAAGCTTGATCGTAATGTTATCGCAGTCCTTATTACGCCATGCATTGACCAGACTTCTGCTCTCTGACAGTTCGATGCAGTCTACCCGTTTTGCCTTTGCTGCCAGCGTCCCTGTGATCGCACCGCAGCCTGCACCTATCTCTAAAACTGTATCTTCCTTTGAGATCGGCAGCCATTCCACAATATTGCCGCGGATATCCGAAAGGTGGTAAAGAATCGGCCATGAATTTTTCTGCACGATTATCTCATTATATTTGTCTTTCGAATTATTTTTCACGATAGAAAGCAGTTCCGCCTCCGCTCCGTCCAGATACAGGTCTTCTCCCGGATAACAGGAATAATCCAGCGTGACCTGTCCAATTTTTTCTTCCATCATCTTATGATATCCTTTCTGTCCTGCTTTGAAATATCAGAAAAAGGGCTTATCTGCATAAGCCCTTACTCCACTGTAACCTGTGAATTCATATCGTAAAAACCTACTGTGTTCTTATCTGATATGACATTGATATTGCAGACGTCATATAATCTGTGATATACCGCAAATTCATTTTCCCTGAAACCGACACAGCCGAGTGACAGGAGATAATTCTTACCCTGAAGGTTCATATCCTGAGTAAAAGAAACTGTTTTTTCTTCTCCCTGTTTCACGGTTCCGAAGTTGATCTTTTCATACATGGTGTTCGTTCCCGTGACATCTGTACCCTGAAGATCCTTGATCGTAAATGCAAAGATCGGTTCTTCTATGTCCTCATGGAACCGTACTTTCATGCGCACGGTAAAGGTTGTGCCCTTCTGTATATTGTTTGTGATCAGCCCACGATTGTCAACAATGGCATAATCAATTATCTCCGCGCGTTTCTCTCCGTAATCACTGACGTTCGGATTCTGCATGAGGTAATTCTTCCATTCGCCTTCCTGCTTCGGACACTCCTTATGCAGTTCCTCCTCCGTATTTTTCTCATCTTTTCCATCAAAATGATTGACCAGTACCTTTTTATACAGATCGATCATATCCTTCGGAGAACCTTCCGCCATCTTGTCGCCCTTGTTTAAAAGAACTACCCGGTCACAGTATTTTCCGATACTTCCGAGGTCATGGCTGACAAAAAGAATGGTCTTGCCCATTTCTTTGAATTCTTCAAATTTGTGATAGCATTTCGCCTGGAAAAAAACATCCCCGACAGAAAGTGCCTCATCGACGATCAGTATCTCCGGATCGATATTGATCGCAACCGCAAACGCAAGGCGGACAAACATACCGCTTGAATATGTTTTTACCGGCTGGTTCACAAAGTCACCGATATCTGCAAAATCCAGAATATCCTGAAGCTTTGCATCAATCTCTTCCCTGGTGAATCCCATCATCGTACCGTTCAGGTAAACGTTCTGTATACCGGTATATTCCTGATTAAAGCCCGCGCCAAGTTCAAGCAGCGCCGAAATTCTTCCGTTGATCTGGACATCACCCAGACTCGGATTCAAAACGCCGGTAATGATCTTTAAGATCGTGGATTTACCGGAACCGTTGGTTCCGATAATTCCAACTGTTTCCCCCCTATGTACATCGAAGGAAACATCTTTTAACGCATAGTGCTCTTTGTATTTTTTTTGTTTCGTAAAACCGAGGGATTCTTTGAGGCGGTCCATCGGTTTATCATAAAGTCTGTAAATCTTGCTTACATGATTTACTTTTATTGCAATATCGCTCATAGTTTTCGTAGCCCTTTCTATAATACGTCCGCAAAATGTACGCGCAGCCGCTTGAAAATCGATGTTCCCAATGCAAGCAAAAGCAACGTCACTACCCAGAAATACAGCGTAAGTCCCGGATGTTCAAAAAACCATACTTTATTTATCAGCGCATCCCGATAGCCCGCGACGATATAGTATAACGGGTTGAGCTTGAAGATTGCAATCAGTATCGGAGACAGGTTCATCGTGTCAATGTTCCACATGATCGGTGTGATCCACACGCCAACCTGCAGGATGATATTGATGATCTGTGTCAGGTCCTTGAAAAAGATCACGATCGCACAGGTTCCATACACCAGTGCCAGCGTAAAGATCAGCAGGGCAAAGGAGTAGTATACGATCTGCAATGTATAAAGATCCGGATAATAGTGGTATGCCGCGTACAGTAAGATCGTAAATGCAATAAAGAAAAGATGTACGAACAGTGCCGATATCACTTTCACGATCGGAAGTATACTGATCTTGAATACTACCTTTTTTACCAGGTAGCTGTACTCCATCATGGCATTTGTACCGCTTCCCAGTGCATCGGAAAAGAAAAACCAGGGCACCATACCCGCGATCAGCCACAGCACGAAAGGGACCTGGATGCCGGCTGCTGTCAGCTGGCCTCCTGCCTTTAAGCCTTTTTCAAATACGAACCAGTATACCAGCACGGTGATGATCGGCTGTACGAACGCCCAGAATGTTCCGAAAAAGGAACCCGCAAACTTTGTCTTAAAGTCGTTCTTTGCCAGATTCAGGATCAGCTTGCGGTTCTGGATCAGTTCTTTCGGAAGACTGACCATCCGTTCAAAGTGTGTCATCACAAGCAGATACCCAAGATCGATCACCAAAAGCAGGATGATCTTAAATCCAAAGAACTGGATATTGTCCGCTTTCGTGATATACGCCTCGATTCCGAGCCCGCGGATATCCCAGGCGACATACGGGTCTTTTTTGCCCGCTTCCACCAAAATTCCATTCTGTCCGGCTGCTTTAAGCTCTACGGAATGGTCATCTGCAGTAGCAAGCAGCTCCTGTCCGCTCATTTTGATCTTCTTAAGTCCATAGCGGAACACCACGCTCTCCACTTCCGTGTCTGCCGCAATATTTCCAAAATCCAACCGGAAATAAGCAATGTTTTTCGGTATCGTAAAAGTAAAGGTCTCTTTCTCCCCGTTCTTGTCATACCATACCTTCTGGCTCTGACGTTCGTTAAAATCTTTCGGCATTTTCTGATCCGGTGTCAGATAAAATACCTGAAATTCATTCTGTTCTTCTGATTTCAGCGTAATCTCTGCCGTAACCGTCTCGCCTTCTTTTTTGGACGGAACCACGATCACAATAAAGTTGACTGCGATGATAAATACAGCCAGCAGAAGCGCCAGAATTTTCTTTTTCTTAGACATTGTATAACTCCTATCGGTTAAAAACTATTTGTTCTGGCTCTTTACGTATTCACTGAATCCAGGATGAACCTTATCTTTTTCAGAAAGGATCAGATCTTTTTCTGTCATTCCTTCCGGCATCGGCCATTCCACTCCGATCTCCGGATCGTTCCACATCAGTCCGCCCTCATCATTCGGATGATAGAAATCGGTTACTTTGTAGCAGAATTCTGCTTCATCGCTGAGTACCACAAATCCGTGTGCAAAATCCTTTGGAATGAAGAACTGTTTCTTGTTCTCAGCAGACAAAGTAACTCCAAACCATTTTCCAAAGGTTTCAGAACCTTCTCTTAAGTCAACTGCGACGTCAAATACTTCACCGTTTACTACACGCACCAGCTTGTCCTGTGGATAGTTTAACTGGAAATGAAGTCCACGAAGTAC
>OIZA01000335.1_pt1 | contig 26272 bp, 29 predicted proteins | sample 1588381 | NCBI WGS metagenome assembly OIZA01 (sample SAMN03283277) | human gut metagenome | biome: human-associated habitat; material: feces | host: Homo sapiens | place: Peru | collected 2012 | reverse complement strand
GCCGCTTTGACAAGCAAAGCGGCGGTTTTGCCTCAGCCTCAACCTCAACCCCGGCTTCTGCCGCCCACGGCTTTTACACAGCCTAATTATATCACCGGATATTTGCGCTTTCAACACGGAAATCGAAACAAAATATAACATGAATTTTTCGGAAAAAGTTGCAAAGCACGACCGTGGATCCGGTCGTGCTTTGCAATGTGTGCGTTGTGTGAAAGAGAAATATATCAATTATAACTTTCCGTCAAGGTCGAAAGACGGGAGGTTATAGTTGAAAGCTTATTTGCGTTCGGGCTCTTCCCTTGCACTGTAATGAAGATATCACAGCGCAGGTAAAAATGCAATAGGTTTTACATTACTGCACACTTTTACGACAAAACTGCACACTTTTTAGTCTTGACAGGCGTTTATATGCAATTTAGGAAGAATAAAATGAAAAATTTTTGATCAACAGCTTTGAAAATTTTCAAAATTTGTCTGATTAAACTCAAAAAATAATGACTGTAGAGCAAAAAACAACAAAGAAAGTATAAAAAATCTTTGGAACGAAAAATCTTGACAATCAGCAGATAAAAGTGTATAATACATCCGTTGTCTGCCGGTGTGGCGGAATAGGCAGACGCAAGGGACTTAAAATCCCTCGATAGCAATATCGTACCGGTTCAAGTCCGGTCACCGGCACCAAAAAAATCCCGAACCTGTAGGTTCGGAATTTTTTTGCTTCAGAATTTATTATGAGAGGACTTGAAGGACGAGCGGCACAGAGAAACAGTCCGGCGGACTGTTTCGACCGCGAGCGACCAAGCGCCCGCAGGCGCGCGAATCAAGTCCGGTCACCGGCACCAAAAATTCCCTATACCGTATAGTCACGGTGTAGGGAATTCTTATATCTACATGGTTCCATTCCACCCTCGTAATATTACAAAGAACTTATCCGTATTGAATATTCTCAAAAATATGATATAATCAAATTATCATATAGACTTGCAAAGGCGGGGAAATGATGGGAAGATTTAAACTTTTCAGAAGAAACAAAATCGAATTATCCGACGAACAGAAAAGATGGAACAAGATGTGGGATATGTGGGTTGACGGCTGCGCTGAATCCCCTTATACGGAATTGATGACATATCAGAGCGAGATCAACAACGGCGGACACAGTCAGTATTTTTCCAATACCGAGAACGAATTAGACTTGATAAAAGAAATGGCGGCTTTAGAAACCGTTTTACCTGAAATATTGAAAAATAATTTACGGGACGCATATAATGCATACTTGATTTCAGAGGAAAATGATGAGGGCGAAGAAGCCGATAAAATATTTGAACAGTGTGACGATGTGTTCTTTAAGAATGAGGAAGAAATCAAAGGTATACTGGAGGAGTATGCGGAGAGAATCGCGCTGTGATGTATGAATGCTATGGCATTTAACTTTCGCTTATATTTGATTTGAATGATAAGCCGGGAGATACTATCAAAAAGATGTAATAAGCGGGCATATATCGAAACGCACCTGAACCAACGGTTCAGGTGCGTTTCATACAAAACAAAAACGAGATACTCGCTTGAGTATCTCGTTTGTGGCAGAGGTATAAGGATTCGAACCTTAAATGACGGAGTCAGAGGCTCGCAATTTTTTTCAAAACCGCCTATTTAAGCCATTTTTCAGACTTTGCGTCTCTCAAAAATCTCTCAGAATTTTATTTTTGCTTAGAACCGCAAATTCGTATGAGGAATTGTGAACCTTACACCGAGGTGTCGAAAAAAGTTCCAAATCCGCATTATCATTTACAGTAGGGTAGTGCACCATTTGATGACGAAGAATATAAAAACTTATTCAATCGGATTTAAGCTGAATGCAGGTCTCATATATTCTATTGAAACAAAGTGCACATAAATTTTGACTCGGAAGAACTGAAACATTCATAAACATAAATTTCCATAATTTATTTCTCCTTGTTTGAAGCCCTTTTTTTAGTTGAAATATTCAAATCTTGAAGCTTTCTGCCAAACTCATCGTCTTTTGCAACTTTTAGCAAATCTCTGTCCATATTATTAAGTGCATGAAGAACAGCAGCGTAATTTCCTATTGCAACAGACGGACTGCCTTTTTCTATATTCCAAAGAGTTGCTCTGCTGATATTCGCTCTTTCGGCAACTAACTCAGCCGATAAATCTCTTCTCAAGCGAGCCATTTTAATTTGTTCGCCCATCGTTTCTAATATTTCCATAGTTTGTGGTAATAATTCAATGGATTTCTTTCCCATAATATCGCTCCTTATGTTTAATATTATAAACACAAAATGAAATAATGTCAATATTATTAAACATAGTTTCTGATTTTATGATGTGATTATGCTCTTTTATGCAAAATTGTAAATAATAGTATTTTGTTGTTTAATATCACCTTGTATGCCGATTGTTGACTGCCTTTTAAGTAAATTAAATAACAAGACGAGTTGATGATGTTTCTGCAAATTTGACGCATTTGTAGCCGCTATACGGACACTTTTACATATCAGTAACCGCAAAAACTACACGTATATGATGGAAGAAGTATTTGAGCAGAGCAGAAAGCGATTAGTTGAATATGCGAATTCCAAAAACACAATGAACAAGTCAGTAAAAAATGGGCAATAGAAAAAAGAGCCCTCTTGATGCAGAATAAACATCAGGAGGGATAGTCTTTCACATTTATTATTTAGATTTTTACATTGACATATCAAATGATGAATAATCCTCGGCAATATCGTTTTCAACATCTTCGTTGATGTCGTCATTGGTTTGCCAGGTTTTTTTCAAAGCAAGATTATGGATATATTCTATTCTTTGATTGATTGAAAATACGATTTTTTGCTTTCTTGCATCGTCAATTAAATTTTCATCGGCGTCATTCAATATGCTGAGTATTTCATTGTCGATATTTTTCAAAGCGTCAAAGTCTATCCAATCAAAAGAGGTGACTAATTTTAACTGTTCAAAATGAGCTTTTTTGAACGGCTTGCAAACTATCAATGATTGTTTATCCATATTCGGTGTAACTTTATCATAACCGAGCGATGAGCCACTGTCGAAAATCGGTGCAACGCCAATCCATTCAAGCGTGTTTGCATTTCTAACAAGACCGAAATTATTGAGGTGTCTGTCCTCGTTGGCTATAATAAAATCAACTACAATCATTTGATTGATTTTATCAACGATGTCATCAATGCCCAAAGATTTGCAACAGTCAATATAATGCTGATAAACAGACAAGTGATTAGGTTTAGGATACCTTTGCAAAATCTTCCAAGCCGTAACAAGTTCTGTATCTCTTGAAATAAAATCTTCGCAAACGCTGTATGGTTTTTCGTCATCAACAACAACGGAATAACTGACATGGTCTATATTCAATTTATCCATGATCAATGATGCAATAGTCTCATTAAACGGCTGTTGTTCATATGGCAAACTGCCTGCTTTAAGAAGGCAACGCTTTTGATTAATTATTTTCCATCTTTTCTTTAAGCAACCGTCAGATGTGTTGTCGGGTGAGTTCAAACTGATATTTTCAGAATCTTTTGCTTTTCCGAACAGAATATCACCGACATCTTCTGAAAAATCATTGTCAAAGAAATTTACCAATTCCCATTCCAAATCGGAATTAATAGGCTTAACCCAATATTGATCCGACAGGCTTAATCCGTAGCATTTTGCCAAAAGCAGTTTCGGAGTGCTTACACGCAAAATTTCAAGCGCATCTCTTACACCCGATCTGCTTGCTGGAATTGAACGATCGGTCCACCATTTATTGAGCAAAGCTCTGTCGGCAGATAAATCATCTTTAGTTGTACCGATAGGAAGATGAGCAAAGTTATATATTTCGCCTATTTTAACGATTAAACCGGTTTCTTCATCTAATGATAAATCGGCTACTTTTATGTTTTTATGCATCAAAGTATAGTTCATAACAACACTCCTTCCTAACTTATTTTCATTAATTATTATACACACTTCCTTCCCTAAAATCAACTTTTAACACAAATCAATATCAATCTTCCGTTCAATTTGAATTCAAGTTATTTTTTCATCTGCAAGGGGTCTTGACAGAAAATTATGAATTTGCTAATATGAAAACGGAGAGAAAATTCAATAAAACTATGATGAACCTATATGCATTTTTATTTTGAGATGCGTATAGGTTTTTTATTTTTATTTTTAGAAAGGGGAATGAAAAATGTTATATCAAAAAATTCCAAGCGGAAGATTTTGGATTATGCCTAATGACTTTTTTGAAAAATATAAATTGAACAGTCGTGACTTTATGGTCTATTGTTTTTTGGTTTCCAAAAAAGATAAAAAAGGAAGAAGTTACTGGTCAATCAGAAGAATGGCAGAGCAATGCAATATGAGTTACGAAAGTGTAAGACGAGCAATAAAATCTCTTGAGGATCAATGCTTGATTGATGTTGAACACTGCTCGGTCAACGGTAAAAAAAATTCAAATGTTTATACTGTGCATCGGTTGATTTGATTTTGCTTTCTACTTTTGCATTTTTGATGCATAAACAATATAAAAGCCTGGAATGAAAAAAGTGAATGAAAAAAATGATGATTTTTTAATGAAAATCTGCGACTTTTGGATCGATTTTGGGGCGGATTTCAAGCCGTCGATTTTAAAGCAGGATAAAGGGGTATGATTTTCGGGCATTGAAATGCCCGAAAACGCCGTCCGGCAAAGCCTGTCGGCTTTTCGATTCGTAATACTTTTGCGTATGATTCCAAATTCGTATGCAGTTAGGGGCGTTTTTCGCAGAAAATCAAGGTTTTTGAGTATTCACGGAAAGGAGTGCGTATGATGAACAAAACGAAAGCGGAGATTGAGCAAATGGCAAGCTTTATTTGCCGTGAAAAAGGACAATATATGTTCAATAAAAAAGAAATCGGAATCATTACCGGGTTATGCAAAGACAAGGTTGCGGAGCTCTGCGAAAACATTCCTGCAGCCTGTGACAGCAGAGTTAAGTTATATTTCATCAAAGATGTACTAAATTATCTCTACAATTCTTGATGAAATATATAATTTCAACTCGGCATACAGGTCAAAATCTCACAAAAAATGTGTCTCTTTTTTGTCAGGTATTGGTCTGGCTATTTGCAAAACTGTGTGGTAGTGTTTGTGTTGCCAAATGGCAAGAAATTACTATACGGAGGTAAATTATGTACGAATTATACGACAAAAACGGTAACCAAATCGGCTACCGAATGACAAAAAGAATTAAAAATGAAGATGGCAAATACGATGTGTTAACTGCTCGATCAAAGACGAGTGAAAAGGATTGCCGAAAGAAACTTGATGACATGGTCAAGGAGTATTATCAACTCCAAGAAAAGAAAAAGAGTGGCGGTGTCTTCTCCGAAATGAAATTAAAAGACTATGCTGACAACTGGTATCACCTTAACATCGAGAAAGCAAACTGCACGAAGAAAAACAAATACATGTACAAAAACATCGTCTACAATCACATCATTGAACACCTCGGTTTGATAAAGTTATGCAACTTGACTGAGGATGACTGCCAAAGATTCATAAACGAATATGCAGGATGGAGTAAGACATTCGCATCAAAGGTACGCATGGTGTTAAGGCGTATACTTACAAAGGCTGAAAAGCAGGAACTCATCAAAACCAATGTAGCAAAAGACATTGTCCTGCCGACTGTGTACGAGAACAAGCACAGACCAATCACTGATGATGAACGCCGAATGATACTTGAAACCATACCAAAGCACTATGCCGGAACAATGGTGCTTACGATGTTATGCTGCGGACTTAGACCGATAGAAATCCGAAGAATGAAGTGGGATTGGATAGATTTTGAAAACGCAATTCTGACAGTCGGTAAATCCAAAACGGAAGCAGGAACAGGACGAAAGATACCAATTCCGCCTGTACTTTTAGATGCATTAAAGGAACATAAAGCAAAAGAACTCAACAATGAATATGTATTCGTAAAGTACGAAAAGCACACACGCATGGATGACAATGCTTTTTATCAAAGCTGGAAAAACTTCGTAAAAGAAATGGACTTAGCAAACGGAGCTCACCTATATCGCAATCAAGTAAAGAACTCAATCATAGCACCCGACTTCGAACCCTACCTACTGCGCCACACTTTCTGCACCGACTGTCAAGCAGCCGGAGTGCCAATCAATGTGGCAAAAGAATGGATGGGGCACTCTGACATATCGGTAACCGCAAAAATCTATACACATATGGTAGACGAAGTATTCGAGCAGAACCGAATGAGAATGGCACAGTATGCAGTAACCAAATCTCAACAAGTTGAAAGCCTGACCGCAACAAACTGATATGTAAAAAAATAAAAGGATAGTCGAGAAATAAACTCGGCTATCCTTTTTACTAAATTAATTTTATCATTCAAAAGAGAAAATTGATGGAACAGTGTCGAAAACAAGCAAAAACTAAAATGTCTTTAATAAATAATCCGAACACACATCTCTTAATCTATCTTTTTTAAAAACAAAGTCTTTACTACAAACAATTTTTTTATTGTTGACACTTATAATTGAATCAGCTATTTCTATGCTGTCGTCACATTTGGAGATGCGATTGGATAGTTTGTTAGCTCCAATAAAAATGAAAAGTTTTTTCTGTGGGTCAATACAAAGATAATTTCCGGTAAAGCCGGACATAGCAAACGCATTTTCACTGAAATTAGAAGGTACTTCAGATAAATGTTTGTTTGGAGATTTGCAATAACATAAATTGCCAAAACGTTGCTCACTATTGGTGTTAAGTACAGTTCCAATTATATTTAATGATTTTTCACTTATTATTTTGTTAGATAATAATGCTTGTGATAATTTAACCATATCATCACAAGTAGAAAATATGCCTGCATGTCCACAAAGATATTGTCCATTATTTGAAAGTGTGCGTGCTTTAGCGTCATTTACTAATAGTGGTGGATTTACAAGGCTATTTATCTGATTGTTGGATATTTGAATTTCACCCGAATAATCCATAAAATTATTATACTTTTTTTGAGAATGCCAAAATGTATTGTTTAGACTTAATCGCTCAACTAAAGTATCGACATAATTACCAAAAGTCATTTGTGAAATTTCTTCAAATAAAAAGCCCAGAACTATCGATGGCATATCACTATATATAGGCATATTGGATATTTTTCCTGAAATATGCATAATCTCATCTACTGCTTGCTCGTATTGCATATTTGATATACGATGCTGGGTTTTTAAAATGCAATTGAAATGCAGTAAGTTTTCAATAGAAAAATCTTTTATGTTTTTAAACTTGTTTGTATAATACGAAATAGGTCTTTTAAAATCAACTAGTCTTGTATCATATAGATGAAAATAAGCGAAACTTAAAAATAGCTTGGTAATTGACGCTAAATCAATTATAGTTTCATTTGAAACATTAAGATGATTATTGCCTGTGATACCGTAATTATAATTGGCACTATTGTCTATTGTACCAAAGGCTAATGCCATTCCAGAACATAACTTTTTTTCATCTATAAGAAATCTAATTTCATTTTTTATGAGTTTATCAAAATAATCAGTCATTAATATTTACACCTTTCGCAACACAATTATCAAAAATATCTTTGATATTCTTATCTTTAGAACGGCGACATACTTCTAAAAGCTCTGCATAAAAAGAACTGTTCGCTGATAACAAACATGCAATTTTATCATCAGTTTTATTTAAACCAGACATATAGTACTTTATAATATTTGCCGCAGCCCACTCTTTAGTATTATCTACTCCAAGATTATATGCATCGATAAAATACTTGAATGCATCATCATAATTTTTATGTATTTTTATTAGATAAGAATCCGCATATTTGTTGCATGCCCAAGGCTCACATAAATCGGCACTTTCTTTTAGATATGAAAATGCCTTTTCAAAGTATCTGCTTTTCTTTTCTTGGTTTGTTTCGCTCTCTGCACGAGTTGTCCAAATACTGTAAAGCTGGTTTTTAGCAAAAACATAACCACCTTTAGAAGCTTCTTCAAAGTATTCTTGACTAGTAGTCCTTGTGAAATTAATTTTATACTCTCTTGGTATTTCAGCATCGTCAAGCATTTGTCCTAATATATTGGCAGCAGCATAGCAACCACAGTTGAAGGCTTTTAAAGCAGGTTCTATAGCTGCTATTTTTCTTTTCTTTTTTGCCTCAAGTTCTCCTAACTTCTCTATATCACATTCAAGTTCTTCTATATAAGCGTTCACCAATTCCTTTTCTTTATATTTGTAGAGCATATATGAATATGACCAAGCCGAGAGAGGATTGAAATTTGATAAAGAATAGCACCCTTTTTTATATAAATAAAATGCTTTTTCAAAATTTGGCTGTTTTGAAGAATCTCTACCATAATACTCGAGTTCTCCTGCTTCGAATACAGCAATAGCGTTTGGTGTGAGCCGATTAGTCATTCTGTAAATTGCATACATTCCGGGATTGCCTGAACAACCATATTTTGCTAAAACCTCTCTGTTGAATTCTTCTCTGTCAGAATCAATTCCGTTTATTACCTCATGAAACTTTTCGCAAATAAAGCCGTGTGATATATAGAATAGTATCGAATACATCATTATCGCAAAATCTTCACGGCTTATTCCCGTATTAGTATACTGATCTATTTTGTTTTTTAAATATTCACATATTTTTTCTGCAGCAAATCTATCACAGTTTTTACCGTATTTGTGTAAAACAACAAGCGAATCTTCTAAACAATAGGTTTGCTTAAAAGCTTCGTAAAATTGCTGTAATAAAGCATTCGAACAAATAGGGTTACTTAATTCGAAAAAATTGTATAAATCTTTTCTATAAAACTCTATAAGTTCATTAGAAGTATCTGAAAACTCATCAAACGGGCCATTACTTAGTAAATTTTCTTCAAAATCGTCTTTAAATTTATAAGCGTTTAAAGCTTGTTCGGTAATTATATTTTCATATTTCTTTTGGTATAAAAGAAGAACTAAAAAATCCTTAAATGTTTCTTTGTATTTAATTTCGGATTCATTGCAACGGGCGAATCGTGCAATATTATACATTTTAATTAATAATCCCTCAGATTCTTTAGGAAAAGATATTTTTTGTTCTCTTGGTGTCTTTTCTTGCCACAATTCATTTTTTAAAATCAACTCATCTTGCGATGAAACATATTTTACAAAACTCGTAGCATCTGCTTGAAAAGCAAGAAATTTTCGTATTGTTCTTTCATCGGGAAGACTATCATCGTTGATGTCTTCATTTTGCATTTTATATATAGTAATATCAGAATTAAATCGAGAACAATAACCTGTCTCTGACCTGATACTTTTCATTAAATACTTTGTAATACGCTTATCAATTTTGTTAAGGCTGGTAATAACATTTTCACGTGCCTTGTCTGATAAAGGTAATAACTCTTTTTTTGTTACTCGATTAATGTATATTTTTTCAGTCTTTCCATCGACTTTTATCGTAGTTGTTCTGCCTTTTGCGTCTTTGCAACTGTTAACAATAGTCTTTTCTAAACACTCAAAAGCAGTGTCGCTTAGATTATACAGAGAAGAATTACTATTACATACAATATTATGATTATTAAAATCAATGTAAAGATCCTTATCAATATAAAGGGTTCCCTTTAATCTGCCGTTCGTTGTGATGACACAAGTTGAAAAATACTTCATTTATTTATCCACACCTCACTTTATGTTTTTTAATATATCACATTTCTTTAACAATTTAAAGGGTTTCAAAAGAAGTTTGGATGTTATTTTTAGGGTTTCGTTTCAATAATTGTTAACATAAGCATTTCAAAATCTGCGATAATTATTGTAGAAAGTTAAGGAGGTAAAAAAATGGGATACACAAAAGATGCCAATATTGATAACGAAAAACTTAAAGATTTCGAGAGCAGACCGATTGTTCTTAAGCATTTAAATTATTCCAACTTAAAATTGTCAATTCAATGCTTCATCGATTCGAAACATGGCTCAGAAAAATGCAAGTATTTTATTGAATCGGTTATTCACAAATCAAATTCAGTTATTGCTGAGGAGATAGCTTTCACTGAAGCGTTCCTTGCGGATTCATATTCGATAATTTATGAAAACAATATCGATACAATGAGCATGATGAATAACGACGCAACGACAAGTCCTGCTCCAAAAAACAATAAGGAAAAAAGGGCAGCAAAGGCAGCTAAAGAAGCAGAAATACAGAAAAATGCCGCAATTCATAAAGCCAACGCACGATATCTTGAGGCATTGTCTTTCATAAATTCTGCCAACCTCATCCTCGAAGAAAGACTTGAGTCAATAAAGGCGACTACAATTGCTTTTGTCAAGAATTATCTTCGTAAAGTAAACATTAAGGTTCCGGATGTTGAAGCTAAATTCGACGAAACAGCATGGGAACTTTACAAAAAAGCCCATAAAGAACAGGAGGAAAACCGCAATGAAGAGAAATAAAAATAAGGCGATGGATGAGAACGTTAACAATATCAAAATCGATCATCTTTTTAGCATTACGTCTATCGTTCCGAAGGACTATGTGTTTTCAAAGTACAGCGATACATATATTCATGATCTTGAAAATTTCGCAAAAGAATTCTGCGAAAGTACAAAAGTCGACGAATTGACGCCTTTCTATCTTGATGGGTATATCGATGCGCTTTTTGATGCAGAGAGTTCTTATTCAAAAATCCAGAAACTGCAGCACGAGGAAATTTGCAATCAAATCGCAGTAAGAGCAACGCAGGATTCACTGGTCTGTGATAGTATCATTGATTTCTGCAAAAAGATTGGAGGCTTCGACGATGAAAAATAAAAGCGCATTTGATGAAAGAGGTTTTTTCACACGATTGAAAGAATTTAGAAAGAATTACGATAAAGCAAGATACAATCATTGGACATACAATTCCGTTATCAATCTGGTAGTTGTCATTTTCTTGATCGGATTTGAAGTCGTCGGAAATTACACTTACATCTCTTCTATATTGACGGACGCCCCTATTTTGATGATATTGTCCATAAGCGCTCTCGCTTGCTGTAGCCAAATTGGTCCATCATTCGCCGCAGTTGGACTTCAAGAGTATTTGTTCGGAAAAAAATTTCAAAAGGAAAAAGATACATCAAAGCTCATAATTTTTTGGTGTGGTCTTGCTGCTTTTGCTTTTGTCTTTGCTTTCGTTACAATCTTCCAATTTAGCATTGCTAATATTCCATTTACAATGGATGGTGAACTTTTAGAAGATGTTCCGGCACAAGCGCCAAAGTTGTATGCGATGCTCATTTCAGCCGGTAGGCTCGGAACTTCAGTTTTAGCTTTTGGGATGACTATGCACTCGTATGACCCGGCTCGTCTCCAAAAAAATGCAAATTGGGAGAATCAGGTCGATAGAGAAGCATTGCAGGTTGAAGCAGAAGCAGGCAAACTTGAGCTTGAGAGCAAGGAGAAAGCAGACTTACTTTCTGCTGAAGAAAAAATTCACGAAGAGTATATCGGATTTCTTGACAAGGTAGATATTTCCCAGAAGGCAATTGCAAGGCAGATGCTGGCTCATAAATCGGGAATTAGTGCTGACGGAATTGAAGATATAGCGAGAGATTCCATGGAACTGAAAAAGGAGAATTAAGTATGAAAAAGATCATCGCCTTGGTTTTGGCACTTATACTCGTTGGAGCAACCTTTACAGGTTGTTCCGGCAAAGTTTCCAATGAGGAAACAAGCAACACCGTATATATCGTTGGCAGACACGCAAATGCTCAGCCACCTGCAATTAACAACAGTACAATTGAATCAAGTGTTCAATCTGCTATTGACAACAATACACTTTTATCAGTTATTGAACTTGATGGAAGTCCGTCTGTTGAAAAAGATAACCGTTTCACATTCAATCTTAAGAAAAATGTCTCGTCCACTATCAAGAAAAAGTATGTATCGAAGATGACTAATAAGGTTATTGAATGTTTTGAAAACCTTACTCCTAAAGTAGCAGAAGTTGATGTTCTCAAGGCACTTGAAGTAGCCTCAAATGAACTTAAATCTTCATATGCTAACACTGAATATGCAAAACATATTGTTGTCTACAGTACCGGTGTTCAGACAACAGGACTTATTGATATGACTAAATTCAATATTCTTTCTTCAAAAGAAACTGTCGATGAGGTTATTGAGCAGCTTTCGGCTAAGCAAGCATTACCTAATCTTGAGGGTATTACTATCGATTGGTACAACCTCAATCAAGTTTCTGATGAACAAAAAGAACTCACAGCTGAAATGGAAGCTAATAATGAGTATTTATGGGGAACACTGATTGCCAAGGCAGGAGGAAAAGTCGATTTCAAAAGTGACAATGCCACAGCTGACGATAGGACAAATTATGATGTTGGAGTAAGTGTTGTTCCGGTTATAGAAGACAGTCTTAATGTTCAGGAATATAACAAAGATTCATCTGTTGTATTTACAACAGATGAAATCGCTTTCAAATCTGATTCTGTGGAATTTGTGGACGAGAAACAAGCCTCTCAAGCCGTTACAAAAATTATTAATTACATGCTTTACAACAAGGACTACAATTTACTATTAGCCGCCTCAACGGCAACGGTACCGCCACAAAATAAATGCGAAAGCTTTTCAAAGAAGAGGGCAGAGGCAGTTAAATCTTTAATTATTTCACGATCAGATAATCAAATTGATTCATCTCGAATTACGACAATAGGTATGGGCTACGAGAATCCGTATCATGTTTCAGACACGAGCAAGAATGGCAGCCTTATTGAGGAAAAGGCCAAACAAAACCGTGCTGTTTATGCTATGAATAAAGATTCAATAGAAGCAAAACAACTAATTGCTCAGTTTGAATAAAGGATGTTAGAAAATATGTTTAGATTCTTTTACAAGTTAGGCTTTTGGAGTGCAATATTATTAACTACTTTGGTAACTATATTAATATTTTCCAATGACACAACTTATTGTGCTATTATTTACATACTCATTGCTATTACTTTTTTTAGAATATTAAAAACATTATTGTTCTGATGGGAAAGAGCTTCTTTGGTTTATATTATGAAAAATCAAGAATCTCTATGATGAAATGTTTGTATGTTCTATATTTTATTTTTCTTAATACAAACTTAAGAGTTTCGGACGAGGTTTCATCATTTTATTAGGAGTTTCGCTTCAAAATGTAGCAACATTGGATTGGTTAAGTGGATTAAAATATAATAAAAGGAGGTGATAGTATGGAGTGTCTTCATATTAAATATGACGGTGGAGAATATAACTGCTACCGCTGTGATTTGTGTGGAAAAACTTGGGACTGGGGCGACGCTCACGTTGAGCACGTTTGCAAAGAAAGCGAAAGCTACCGCCATTGTCCGATTTGGCAGAAATACGCATAAATCATATTAGGTATTAAGGCAAGTTATTGTGATAACTCTCATAATAACTTGCCTTAATTTAAAATTAAATTACAGGAAAAAATGCAATGAAGTATCCAAAAACAATTGATACTCTCCTCTATAAAAGACTCGATGAGAGTAGCTATAAGGTGAAAAACGCAGAGACTGGCGAAATATTTGAGTTGGGAAGGGCTATTGTCAGCTTTATGAATAAGTTAGATGGAAAGACAGATCCATTTATGATTAACACATGTCTTTCCGATTTTGAAATTGAAGAAATTCTTGATTTTCTTTGGAACAACGAGTTGATTACCAAAAAGAAATTGAAAAAGATTGGATTTTTGTCCTATGGTATACCGTTTTTTAAAGTTAAAACTACACAAAAAATGCGAATTGTTTCAAGATTATTGAATTTCCTTTTGATGATCTTTTTTGTTCCAGTATTTATTGCAGGTTTGTATGCCGTGAAAGATATATATAGTATGGTTGATAAAAATGATTTTTCTTACCTACTTGGACTGTATGTCGGAATTGCTTCAGGTGTAATTGTACATGAGTGTGGACATGCTATTGCCGGATTGGGATATAACGCCCATCTGTTTACTTGTGGAATTATGATAGGTATAACACCTGGTGCCTTTGTCGAACTTGATGATGAGCATATAAAAAGCTCATTGAAAAAGGCACAAATTTCTGCTGCAGGAATAGAAATGAATCTTTTGCTGTGTGGTCTTTCGATGGTCTGTATGTGCTTTAATTCGGCTCGTTCACTTTTAGGCGCTATTGCACTTAGTAACCTATTGCTTGCATCAGTAAACTTATTACCAATTATAGGTGTAGACGGCTCGCAAATTATCAACAAGTTAGTTGGAGAAGATTTGATCTTGTATTCTGACATACTAATTACTGACAAATCATTCTTAAGTCATTCGTTTTCTAATGTAAGAGGATTAGCAGAGATTTGTTCATGTGTTTTAACATTGCTGTCTCAAATTAGTTACCCGATTTTAATCATTGCAAATATTTTATATATATGGAGTATTTAAAGATGAAACATTTAAGCAATTTAGTTACAGTTACAATACTTTTTATACCTTGTATCTTGTTGAGCATTGCAATGATGAAAAAAATATTGGTACTGGGAGTTTTTGGAGTTGTATTACTGTTCGTATATGTCTTTTTTGCGCCTTTAACAAAAGGGGCGGAGAATTTTTGGATGTATGTCCTCTCTACAATTACTTTATTACCTTTAAACATCAAAATAACAGTAATGCTTTATCCTATTTTCTGTGACTTGTTAAATTTTAAGGCTTTGATTATATTTATATCCGTCTTAGTTGCATTTATTGTTTGGAATATAGAACAAATCATACTGGGTGTGATAACCCGTATAGTTAAACCGAATCAGAAAGGTGTAGATATTTATGAATTCTTATAATGGAAAGAAAGATATGATGTACAATTTAGCGTTTTTGAAAGATATATTTAGATTTGAGAACACCAATGTTATAATGGTTTTCCATAACGAAAAGGATACATACAATATAATAACCCAACTTAAAGACGAAGCTATTTCAGAAACGGAAAACGCATTTATTGAAAGGGATAAAAAAGAAACATTCCTTTCGCTAAAATACCCTGCTCCAAACGAAAGCATTAACACGTTTAACAGCTTTTTCGATTCGCCGAAGTGTATTTCATTGTTATACAGAAGTTTCAAAGGCATTTTTGTCGTTGATTGTACTGATTATGGTATTAATTCTATTAAGAGTCCTGCATTTGAAAAACTTGTTTCGTATGTAAATGAAGAAGCAAATTGTGAATTTAAGTTCATACTGCTTTTTAAACAGGGTGTAAAAAGCAATGTTGAAAATAAATTTAAAGATTCGTTTTCTTGTGACTTGATACTCAGCGCTGCATTTTTAAAGGACTTTTTGAAATTTGATGAAGAAATCAAAACCTATTTAGGGAATAGATTTATAAAAGGAGATCAAGAACTCCGCAAGTTATCGCCTGCTCAACTTCGTACTTGTGTTGAAAAAATCAAAACAGATCCCGATAACTATAAAGAAATTGTCGAGGCGGCAATATGGAATACGACTACTGAAAGGAAGATTGGATTTTAATGAAACATTATGTAAATGTGAATGATAATCATTTTGGCGGCAAAGAGGAACTCAAAGATGTATGTAAGTCCATTGATTTGGACAAAGTTTATGTTAAAGGCGGTGTTCCGTTATATTCCGATACAAAAGAAATGTTGGTCAGCACCCAAGATAATCACTCGTTAATCATCGGCACAACCGGCGCCCGTAAAACCCGTTCACTCGTTGTTCCCATGATTTGCAATATTGCAGGCGCCGCTACAAGACAATCTATGATTGTTCACGATACTAAAGGCGAAGTTTCAAGTTATTGTTATAATTACTTAATTGAAAATGGCTATGATGTTTTCATCCTGAATTTCAGAGACCCATCGTGCAGTGACCATTACAATCCTTTTGTTAATGTAATTAATCTTATGAAGAAAGATAGGAAGAAATCTCAACGCAAGCTTAATGATATAACCAATCAGTTGTTTAGCCCTTTTTTGGTTAACGAAAAAGACCCATATTGGTTAAATACAACTTCACAATATTTTATGTCGTTAATAGAGGGATTTGCTATTCTCAGCAAGTACAATGTGAAATACAATAACTTTTATAACTACATCAATTTCCATAGAAAATTTTGCATGAATCGATCGAATACTATCTTACTCGAGTCCTTCTTTGAAGATGTTGGAAGGAAAGATATTATTGAGGGTATTGATTCAGTACATAACAATGCATCTGAAACAAAAAAGAATCTCTTAAGTATGGTCAGTGCTCCATTCGAGCTCTTAGAATCTGTCGGTGACATAACTTCAAAGAGTGATTTTGACGCAGTTGATTTGGCGTGCAAACCGACGGCTTTGTTTATTGTGACTCCCGATGAAGATGATTCTTACAACTTTATTGTTTCCTTAATCATCAAAGAAATTTATGCACAACTAATCGACTTTGCATCTTCCTGTGAAAACAAAACACTTCCTATAACTGTTAATTTCATCATAGATGAGTTCTCATCTCTCCCTAAACTTACAAATTTTAATTCTATGATCAGTGCAGCAAGATCTCGCAATATGAGATTTCACCTTATAATTCAAACATTTTCACAGCTTCGTATGATTTATAAAGAGTTCGGAGCTACTAATATTCTGAACAACTGCGGTAACTTAATTGTTCTTAGAAACAACGACCCTGAAATTGAAGCAATATTAAGGAATTCCGTCGGTAAATTTACTTTGCCGTACAGCGGGAAAGAGGTCGAAGGTATTTCAAGCGGATGCTTGAGATCACTTAAAAAGGGACAAGCCATTATTATTGTAGAGGGTGTCAAAAATCCGATTATGTCTGTTTATCCAGACATGTCTGAATATAAGTGCTTTGATTTCGAACAAGAGGCTTCTTGTTTGAACGAAAAAAAGAAATGCTCTGTTAAATATTTTGACTTTGAAAAGCATTTAATGCTCTGGAAACGAAAGAAACGCAAAGCAATTGAAACTGCTGTTAATGAAATTGGAGTAAGTCAAATAATTGATGAATTTGACGAAAGACAAAAAAAGATGAAAGATTATCACAAGCAAAAGCGACCCGTTTTAATCACCAAAAACATTATGAAACTCTCTTACGAACCTTATGATATTGTTATTCAAAGTGTTAAATATGGTTTTGAAAAATCACTTTATAAAGTTCTTCTCGATATCACTCACGTTGCAGAAAAGGATGTGGCAGTAGCTGTTATGAATTTGTCAGACGATGGAGATGATATTTTGCTAAAATGTCCTAGTAAAACACAATTTAATAAAGTAAAATTAAAGCTGAAAAATGTTGCAAAATTTTCTTGCAAAGCATCAGATTCTGATTCTGGTCTGGATTTGCCACTTGATTTAAGAATCCCTGTTTAAAATATGAAAGGAGTAAATTATGATTTACATTACAGGTGACACACATGGAGACATAAACAGATTTTTTGACGGTTGTGCACTCGATACCAAACTTACCGAAAATGACACTCTCATTGTTTGCGGAGATTTTGGCTTTATATGGTTTGACGAGAGTAATCCTGTCGGATTTAATCAAGATAATGATGAGCTTGACAGATTATCGCACAAGTCATATACAATTCTGTTTGTTGACGGCAATCATGAAAATCATGATATGCTGTCAAAGTTACCCGAAGTTGAAAAATATGGCAGCACCGTGCACAAAATCAGAGAAAACATTTATCATCTTGAGAGAGGCAGGATATACACCATTGAAGGCAAAACATTCTTTACTTTCGGCGGTGCATATTCTATTGATAAATATATGAGGCAAGAGGGCGTTTCTTGGTGGAGTGCCGAAATTCCTAATGACGACGAATACAAGCGTGGTATTCAAATGATTAAAAATGCCGATTATAAGGTCGATTATATCATTACACATACTTGCCCATCCGAAATAATTAAAATGTACTTACATCACATTCCCGACCCTCACGACGGTGAACTAACCGGCTTCTTCGATTATCTTATGTATGATGTCGATTTTAAGTGCTGGTTTTTCGGACATTGGCATACAGATAATTATCTTAAAGTTCCAATGCGTAGAAAAAACAAAAAGTTCAGAGCGTTGCTGTTTGATGTAGTTAATATAGAAGAATACGAGGAGGAATAAATATGAACACGACTTTCATAATGGACAAAGTCAAAGAAATAGTAAAGTGTCAAGTTAATAATACAGCCTATTGGATTTGGATTGACAAATTACAAGGCGAATTGACATCTGCGAATTTATTTGTTATTAGCAGTAAAAATGATTTTATTACTAAAATTGTTTCCCAGCAATTTGATAGCCAAATCAAATCAGCTCTTAGCGAAGTATTGGGATATCTGCCAGAAGTTGAATATTTGTTGCATTTGGTAGATTGCGAGGATAATGATGATTAATACGATTTCCATTAAAAAAGGTTGTTCTATAACAACCGATATTGTAGAATGCGATTATAACAACGGCAAAGAAATTCTTTTGAAAGAAGCGAAGTCACTATATTCAGATGCATTTTACTACAAAAATAAAATATATTTTCAAAAGACAAGTTGGATTTGCCCATATTGCCTTTCTACTAATATTATTTTATCTGATGAAAAGATTCGCAACGATACATTCGAGGAGTATACTCAATTATCGTTATTTGATAACGATATAAAAACAATATATTCAACACAAACAGATAGCAGTTATTATGAGTGTGAACATTGTAATTATAATGTTATAAAATCTGTCGAAGAAACGAATGTTATTATTTCTTATAAAAACAATATTATTAAACTTCAACATAAAATAAGCAACATAAAAGAATTGATTGATTGCAATGCGCTTAACGGAGATTTACTTGAAGCTGCAAAACAACTTCCTATATTCCAATCTGTTATCTTTGACTTCAACAATCACAAAGTGTTTTCCGTAATTGAAAGCTCAAATGGGGAACCAATAACCAACATTGATATTGATGTTGTATTCATGGATTATATTGACAAGTATATCGAAATTAAGGACTGTATTCATCAGAACTTGAAAGAAATTTGGAAACCATATTTTTTCCCTTTTGAGCCTTATGAAATCAATTATGACTTAATGCTCTTACTCACAAAATATGTAGGTTATACGAATAAAGATTTTTACTTTTGCATACCGAATAAATTACATACAAATACTATATTTGATACATTTAAGTCGATTGATGAGAAACTACAATATTATAATAATGTACCGAGTTTGTTCAATTGTTCAAGACTGCCAAACTATAAATCGATAAAACGAATTCTGTTTACAAATCCGCAATTGATGTATTATATTTCAGAAATAGAAAAGTTTTGGGATATATTAGGTGATGAAAATTTTCTTAAAGAAATTCTGGAGTGTGGCGAAAGATATTATATACTTGCCTGCCTGCATATTTTTCCTAATTTAGTAAGCTTTATGAATGATTTCATCAATGCAAAATCAAAGCGAATTTTTGTTGATTTGTTAGTTCAAAATGCAAGTTCTATATCATCTTATGGTTTGTTTTACATTTCTCTACGAGACGAAATAAAAGATTGTGAAAAAAAGAAATGGATTGGTCGCTATTATCTTAGAAAAATGCGGCTCTATTTATACTCGGAACCTCATATCATGTTTGCACTTCCTATGAAATCTTTAAATGATAACTACAAAAAACAAATTCGGGAATATACCTTTATTCCAATTAAAACACTTGCAGAATGTCGCAAGGCTGGTGTTGAACTTAACAATTGCTTAGTAGATTATAGTTGCTCCAATAATCCAATTGTAGTTGTAAAAAGAAACAATAAAGCGGTTGCTGCAATTGAGGTTAAGGGAACGCATGTAATACAAGCATACGCAAAAGACAATGAGGAGTTGACAGAATTTCCTGTTCTAAATGATGCAATAGAAGATTATTACAAATTGTGTAATTTGAAACATTGAATGGAGGATTTTACAAATGAACTTTTATCAAGCTTGGGATTTTTTAGAAAATCACAAGATTTACAAAATAATGGATTGCCCTTGGAATTTTCAAGATAGTCTTGATATTCAAGTGGTTAGAAACACTTGCAAAAATGAACCTACACAAAACGTAGAAGAAGTTAACAATATTACTAAAATCATAATTGAAACGGGTCCGTTTATTTTTGACAAAGAAAAAAACAAGTATTGTATGACTCACGATGTTAGACTGGATAGCACAGGACAAAATTTTGAAGAAAGCATTATAAATCTTGCATATAAAGTTGAAAAATACTACGGACAAAAAAAGGAGTATATATGAATTTTACTAAATATATTGGCATGTACCAATCGTTCATAAAAGATAGCCACATCCATTTAAAACAAAACACTATATCTACGCTTAAAAGTGTACCCCACTTTTACAAAACATTCACTTATGAAAATAGAGATGGAGTATCAAACAAGGGTCTATTTATTTCTGTTAAAGAAATTATAAATAACGAATCCGAAATACTGGATATCTTTAAAGACTATTTCAAAAATGTTTCCATAAATGAATCATCGTACAACAAAGTGAAATTTGATTTGGAATCTTTAATCATTGACAAATCGGTTGAGAAAAAATGTAATTTCAATGAAGGTCAAGAATTAACCGTATTAGGTGTATTAAAGGGGTTCGTGATTTTCAACAATGATGAAAACTTCTTCGTTTTAGATGATGACGAACTTGAATTAGAAGTAAAAGAAATATTAAGAAATTTAGATGATAAAGGATATGTATAATGAAAATTTGGCTTGATGATATAAGACCTGCTCCAAACGGTTATGTTCATTGTCACAGTGTTAATGAAGCAATCGAATTAATTAAAACCGCAAAAGAATCGATTGAATTACTTGACTTAGATCATGATTTAGGTGACTATGCTTTTGACGGTGGTGACGGAATTAAATTGCTTGACTATCTTGCAGAGACCGAGCAATATTATCCCGTCAAGTTACATACAATGAATCCAGTTGGCAGAGAAAATATGCAACGACTCATCAATAGATATTGGAAATAATTAAATCAGCTTAATAAAACAATATATTCTTAAAGTTTCATAAATAATACTCAAATTTTCATATTGAACAATAAAGAGCATTTGTTTTCACAATAGGAGACTTGACGGTCTTTAATTTTATGATTGTATTTAAGAAAATCACTATGGTGTTCTTGCTTTTGTAATTGATAACTCTGAGCTATAAGTGTATCGACTTTCAGAGCGACTAAATTGATGTCGAAACTCATCATCCGTGCGATTTACTGAATGTTATAGCCGTTCTGAATATACTCTAAATGGTATCATTTAAGAGCGAAGCTTGTAAAGCAAAAATGTTAGTTTCATATTCTGCACGACTTTCAGGCATATCAAATAAAATAAATTCTTTGAACCCGCTAAGAACTCATCTAAACAAATGTGGTGAAAGATATTGTCTCATTACTGTGTATGAAAACAAGCACAAACCAATTAATGATGTCGAATACCGAATGGTGCTTAAAAGGATGTTCGTTAATAAGCACAGACGCAACCTTTGATTTGCCTATTCTTACCAGAGTGAATCAATTGTAATATCATAAAAATTTGCTGACTTATCGCATTTATCAATGTCTAGAAAAGTATCTCCTTGTTCCCATTTGGAATATAATTGACGAGAAATACCAACCGCTTCGTCAACTTGTTCCTGCGATAAGCCTTTAATATTTCTTAAGTATAATAAATTATCCGAAAACATAAATACGCCTCATTAACTATAAACCATTATGGCATTTAGGGAGCGCATTTTCCACCATTTAAACTTGTCAGATAAGTAATTCTTTTGTTAAGTTTAACTGCATCGGTCGGCAACATTTATTAAATCAAGACCCTTTTGTTTTGCATAATCAACAGTGTATGCCGTGCCACCCTCGTGCTTTGTCAGAAAGCAAAGGCAAGCAGAACTACAATCAACAAGGTGTCTATTTCTTTTTTGCATACATCCGTTATAGTAATGTGGAGCAAGGGCCCTTACCTTGTCAGCTCTCAACTTAATCTCATTATACACATCAATATCTTGTTGCTTCCAATATTTCGTTTGGTTTTCACATGGCAACACTAAGATGAGTTTAACTTCGGGATGAGTTTCTTTTACAGACAAAACAGCCTGTGCAGCAATGGTATCAAACCCCCAAAGCACCGCCTGTGCCGAAGTATTTGAAACCTTTAGAAACAAGCAGGGTAACGACAGCCTTTGTCCGTTCAAAGACCGTGTCGGGCGTATATGGGGCAATGTTGCGATGCCCTGTAAAACAACATGTTTGGCTTTTATAATCCATTGAAATCACCGCAGAAAAGCAAGAGATACAAGAAATCTATAATACGAATAAAGGCAGATACGGATACCGTAGGATAACTATCGCAATGCACAATAAAGGCTATGTAATTAACCATAAAACCGTACAAAAACTAATGAAACAACTTGGTTTGAAAGGTAAACAACGCAAGAATGATAAATACCATTCATACAAAGGAACGGTTGGAAAAGTTGCAGACAATTTGCTGAAAATAGATTTCTATGCAGAAAAACCTTTTGAGAAAATAACAACCGATGTTACTCAATTTAATGTTTGTGATGAGAAAGTATATCTTTCTCTGGTTTTAGATTTATTCAATAACGAAGTTATATCTTATTTCATTTCAAGAAGTCCTAATTTAGAGCAAATCAGAGAAATGCTTAATAGCTTATTTGAAAAACTACCTGCTGATGCAACACCGATATTCCATTCAGACCAAGGATGGCAGTACCAACACGCCGAATACCAACGCTTGTTAGCAGAACATAACATTACCCAAAGCATGTCCCGAAAAGGCAACTGTATTGATAACGGAACTATGGAGAATTTCTTTGGCAGACTCAAAGTTGAAATGTTCTACGGCGAAAAATTTGAAAGCGTTAACGCTTTCATTGATGAAATAAAAAAATATATTCATTACTACAACAATGAACGTATTTCCTTAAAACTAAAAGGAATGAGCCCGATACAATACCGAACTCATTCACTTGCAATTTAATATTTAATTTTGTCTAAACTTTTGGGGGGTCACTTTTCAGCATTTTTCGAACAACCCACATCTCTCAAATGTCTCTCTATTTAAACATTGTCTTTTTTTCAATATTTTTAAAAAATTTAAACCTTAATAATTACTGTTAAACGAGGTTTCTATATAATAAAACTAATGTTAATTCAAAGTAAGACTAGCTCATCACTTTAAATTACATACTTAATTAAAACTTGTAGCAAAAAAAGTAACAGATTTCTCTGCTACTTTTTCTAGTTTTACTTTTTATGTTAAAACTGATTCTGATGTTATTCTATTATGCCAATATTATATCTGATAAGAAAATTCAAAAATTGAACAACATCCACTTCATCAATATCATTGTTAGTAGTTATATAATCAACATAATAATTAACGGTTGATAATGAATCTGCATGTATAATAGTCTCAATTATTAACTTTGCTGTTTCATTAATTTCATAAACATCACCATTAATACAATCAGTTAACATAAATAAGTCATCATTAACTTCATGAATTGAAAAACCGTCTTTAATCGAAATATATTTTTTCAGATTGCTTTTATCCATTGATTTCTCCTATAAGACCTATTAACAATTAATCACCACTGCCACCACAACAAGTACAAGCAGATTTTTTGCTAGCAGGAGTAACATTTTTCACTTTCTTAATTGTAGGCTTTTTCATTTGCTTTTTCATATTTTCACCTCCTTATATTTTTTCAAAATCAAATGTGCCTCCCGAATATTTTTCAGCAATATATATTTCGTTTGGCATAATGGTTAAATATTTTTTCTTATATGGTCTCACAACACACCATGGATATGTATCTGTGATTTCGCCAGTATATTCCAGCGTTTCACCACAGCACCCACCAGTACAAGCATATTTAAACTCACATTCATTGCATTTATCAAAAGAGGATGCATTAAAATCTCTAAATTGACAAAATGAATCGCTATTTCTTATTTCATATAAACTGTCGTCCAAAAGATTTCCGAATGATATTTTATTTCTAATAAAGGCACAGGGTTTTACATTTGCGTTTATATCAACATAAGACCAAGTTAGACGACACGCATGATAACAATATCGATTATATCCTTTTACTAACAATTTGTTGTATCTATTAAAATTGATATGTTGTTTTGGAGATAACTTTAGAGTCTCCCAGTTATCGATAGCTCTTCCTATACTAGCAGGTCGATTAAGCATAGCTTTGAACCCATATTTTTTAGCAAAATTTACATATTCTTCAATTTCATCATAGGTTAATGAATTAATTGATAGTAACAACACAACTTGGTTTGTAAAAGAAGTTTTAGATAATCGCTCTAAATTTGTGAACGTTTTTTTATGATATAAAACATCAGCTCTAGCAAATTTCTTAAATGTCTCTTCTTTCATACCATATATTGAAATTTGTAGTTCAAAACCTTTTTCTAATGCATATAAAGCCTTTTCATACTCAAAAGATCCATTTGTAACTATACTATGTACGGTATATGGCTTAATATTTTCAAATGTAATATCAATTAAATCTCTAATATTTGGATTTAAAAAAGGTTCTCCACCTGTAAGTCTAACGTCAAAATTTAAGTCATTACCAAGATTAGCAATATACTTTCTATAAGTATCAATATCTAAATCTTTTGTTCCTGTATTACTCATTCTCGCATAACAATGCATACAATAATAATTGCATTTATTAGTTACCTCAAAATATAGTGTCTTACATACTTGATATGTATTGTTATCGTCAAAAAGTTCGTAATTGAAATTTAATGGACTTAATTCTCTTTCAGTATAATCATCAGTAATTACACCATGTTCTATTAACTTTTCATAAAAACCTTTTTCTAAACAATTGTCTCCTTGAAGTAACCTGTCAGCATCACTTTGATTTAACACAAGCAATTCTTTATTGTTAAAATTATAGATACAGGTATTAACGAATCCTTTTTGGAATTTTACACCTTTATTAATATAATACATCTAATATCTCCAACATTGTGGATCACAAGCTAAATAATCTCCCGTAACAGCATATGCGATGCATCTTGCTCCACCACAATCATCTAAATGTTTACATTCAGAACATGCATCAATACGCTCCCTATGTCGTAAATTCCACAATACATCTGAATTATACCATATTGAGAAAATGCTCTCTTTTTTTATGTTACCTATTTTAATAGGTAGTCTTCTACAAGGGTATACAGTACCATCATGAAGAATAGTTAAAGTTTGAAGTCCAACAGGACATCTTCCGCTTTTATCATATATAGCCCATAACGGTCTAGAGGTATTGATACTTGTCAGTGAATTTTTACTCCTCAATCTATTAGAATATCTATTTAGTTGATCAAATAATGCCTTCATTTCCTGCTTTCCAATCATAATTGATTTATCGCTAAATCCTATTGGAACATCTCTGCTAAAAGTTATCTGCTTAACGCCTAAGCGTTCCATATCTTCGATAAATTCCCAGGTGATAGGCACAGTATATTTGCTTATTACATAATGAACAAAGACTGTTATACCATTTTTAACCAACTTTTTGATATTATTTATAGCTTTATCATAATTACCTTTTCCTCGAATATAATCATGTTTATCGCGATTAATACCATCAATACTTATTTGTACCGTTGGCTTTGTATCAATAATTGTCTGCATTAACTCATCAGAAAAGTAAACGCCATTAGTTAGTATAGCAAAGCGTTTAATATATTTAGATTCATAAATTCTATACATAAGTCTAGATAATTCAGGATACAAAGTCGGTTCACCACCAACTAATGATATCTCGCCATTAACACTCCATTTAAAAAACGCATTCTCTAACTGTTGAACAACACCAATGAGTTCTTCATAATCCCACTCTTCAATACATGTGCGTTCTCCTTCATAGCAATGTCTACATTTTAAATTGCATCTATTTGTAAGATGAAGTTGTATATGAAATACACCATCTTCTAGTAATATATTTTCCATAACAAATCAACTCTCTTTTTTTTAATATATCATATATAAATTTATTTTTCAATAAGTAATAAATTATAATTAGTAAAAAATATATAATAAAAATCTATTTATATATACAACAGTATTATTTAAATTAAAATGAAACTTGTTTGACTACTGCTTATTTTATCATACTTACA
>OIZA01000334.1_pt1 | contig 26289 bp, 28 predicted proteins | sample 1588381 | NCBI WGS metagenome assembly OIZA01 (sample SAMN03283277) | human gut metagenome | biome: human-associated habitat; material: feces | host: Homo sapiens | place: Peru | collected 2012 | reverse complement strand
CTGTTGGATATATGCTCCGCATTGACTGTTGGGAAGCTGAAAAGAACTTAAAAACCACACCAGGATCAGACTGTGCATTAAACGCACTCGCCATTGATGAACCTCTTGAATATGCAAAATTATATCTTGATGGAAATTTGCAGATGTGGGTAGATGCGGAAGACTCATTAGATATTTTTTAATTTTTAAACAAATACAACAGTTTAAATAACTATTAGCTATAATATTTCCGGAAAATTCATCATAGGTTTGTATAAACGCAAAGAAACGGCGGCTCTGAAAATCAAAGTCGCCGTTCTAAATTGTCTGGTTTTTCTTTTGCCGTCATGCGGCAGATAATCAATTCATTCTATTTTGAACTTCTTTTATGCTACCTGATGTCTGCAATAGGAATGAATCGCCAAGAATGTAAACACAAATAATTCAATTCCTGCCGAAATCAAAATAACATGCGGTGTCCAGAAACTCATTCCACCGATATTCAGATAATTGAAATTTGCAAGCTGAGAAAGGAAATTGTTCTGCATACCAATTCCGGCAGATGGAAGTATGGTAGAGAGCCATGTTGCTCCCATCGCCACATAAGCAAAAAGCGGCATGAGAAGAACTACAATAGAGATCAGCAAAACTGTCAATGTGTCTTTACATTTTGCAGACAGGAACAACATACAGCTAACCGTTGCTAATACAGAAAGTAAGCCCGCTGCTGCGAGAATTATCTGCAACTGCCCCAGATTGATGTTTGGCAGGTTACAGTCAGGTAACGCTGGAAAAAACTAATTCCTGAATTTAATTCTTTTTTCATGATATCTGCTCTCCTTAAATTATTTACAACAATCCCCGTCACCGCATCCAAGGCAAGTAAGGGATTCTATAAAGTGTTTGTAATTCATCAATGTCTCACAATTCAAAGAATAGTGATGCCATTTTCCTTCCTTACGATCATTCACAAGGCCGCATCCTACCAATATCTTCATATGATGGGATAAAGTTGGCTGGGTAATTTCAAATCTTTCCAAAAGTTTACACCCGCACTTTTCTCCATCCGACAGCATCTGTACAATTTCCAGCCGGTTCGCATCGCCCAAAGCCTTACATATCAAAGCCACATCCATTGCATTCATATTGACACCTCACATTGATCATTGTCTATGTTCAATATAATATATACATAGATATTTGTCAATGTATGTATTTTAAAAAAGAGAATCAAGTTTTGATTCTCTTCATACATTCATTATAGCTTTTATCATCCATTTTATTTGCCCCAAACAGCCGCTGCATTCGACCTTACAAGCAGTTCTTCCACAGGCAGACCAATCGGACAAATATCATGACAAGATAACGACTTCCCGCATCCTTCAAAAAATCTCTTCTTATATTCAGCAGAAATCTCATTCAAATGAGTGCTTTCCTGTTCTTCATTCAGAATCCGAAATGCGTTGACTGCAGCAACAGCGCCTGCGAAAGTCCCATTTGCAGAGAAGTTAGGACACACTTCAAGGCAGCAGCCACACATCAGACAGCGTGCCGACTGGTATCTCGGTTCATGTGTCCACGAACTCATATAAGCTTCACTTTCAAGCCAAAGGTTCAGTTTTTTCAAATTTTCAAACAGATTTGACCGGTCAACGATCAAATCTCTTACAAGCGGAAATTTGCTTAAAGGTTCCAAGGTGATTGTAGAACCTTTTAACGTATGTAGAAATGTAGAGCATGCCAGCCTCGGACGTTCGTTAATCAGCATGGCGCAAGCCCCACATTTTCGCACCATACAGCTACATTCCCAGCTGATAGGAGTAACTATATTTCCTGAGTTATCTTTCAAAGGGATTCTACTGTTCAATTCCTTTAGAACAGTGGCAACAGAGCTGTTTTTGCTTCCGTCATACTCAAATTCCTGCCAATAACTGTCTGATTTCTGACTCTCCTGCCGCCTGATTCTTATTTTATATACCAAGTGAATCACCGCCTTTCTGGAACAGGTACAAAGGAAATCTGTATCTGCTTTCCATCAAATCTGGCTACCGTTGTTTTAAGGTAATCATCGTCATTGCTCTTCGGATAATCCTCCCGCCAGTGTGCACCACGGCTTTCTTTTCTTGCAAGAGCACTCTTTAGAACTGCCATGCCAAGCAATGGAAGATTTCCTGTCAGCGCTTGTACCGTTTGAATCCCATTTAACAACGTATTCTCATTTCTGACAACGCCCATAGTCTCCTGCATCACTTTGTTTAATTGCTTTATTTCTGAAATTTGAGACGCTGGTGGAAAATCTATCTGTGTCGCACAAGATAGATCTACTACATCTGCCTGTTCGCATGCTGATTTTGCCGCAACACGTCCTCCGTATAACGCTCCTAACAGAGAATTTCCACCAAGACGGTTGGCACCATGATATTGGGCACAGCATTCTCCGGCAGCGTAAAGATTCTGAATCGGCGTTCTGTGCTGCTCATCCACCAGAATGCCTCCCATAAAATAGTGAATTCCCGGTAAAACAGACACCGGTTCCTTTCGTATATCTTTATGCAGATAGGTCATACAATCGTCTGCCAGACCAGATAGCTTATTTGAAATAATCTCCTCCGATATTTCCGTCATGTCAAGAAATACCTCTGATTCATGGCTGACCTTCCATATCTCTCTGGCGGTAATATCTCGTGGCATCAGATTTCCAAGCTCTGGGTATTTTTCCTCCATGAAATACCATTGTTTTCCATCTTTCATGGCAAACAACCTGCCACCTTCCCCTCTGGCCGCCTCGCTGATGAGCATGCGTTTTCCACCACATTTCACAGTTGTCGGATGATACTGGATCATCTCGCCATTTGCCAGAGGAACACCAAGCCGGAACAATTCTGCGGTGACTTCTCCTGTATTGCTCAGCGAACCCGTTGTATTTCCAAACAATCCGTGCATACCACCGGTGGCAACAATAACCGCATCCCCCGGTAATTCCACAGTCTCCTGACTGTATTCATCCCTGATTACGCAGCCACAACAAATATTGCCACACAGACGAAGTGTTAGGAAAGAATGATGGCTGAACCGTTCTACCATACCAGATGCTTCTTTCCTGCGAACAGCGTCTATCATAGCTGTCATGATCTGCTTCCCGGTATCGCTCTGTGCAAAAGCGGTCCGTTTCTTTTTCTGCCCGCCAAAATTCCGCAGATCCACATCATCATAGCCACTCATGTTAAATTTAACTCCAAGTTTTAGCAGCCAGTGCACCAGCTCCGGTGCTGCCTGTGTCATTCCCCAAACTGCATTTGGATCTGCCAGACCACATGCTGCCTTTATTGTATCTGTAAAATGTTCTTCGGGACTGTCGTTTTCATCTTTTGTATTCAAAGCTGCGTTGATACCGCCCTCCGCCATAACAGACTGTGCCCGCTCTGACGGAAGGGAGGAAACCAGTTTTACATTGCATCCATTTTCCGCTGCCTGCAAAGCCGCTGAAAGTCCTGCCAGTCCAGCACCTATAATAATAATTGTCTTACTCATAGATATTGCCACCCAATATAATATAAAATAACCGCTCCCGCTATAAAAAGAAGAAGCACCGAAAGGATCAAATAAATATCACCCCTTCGTTCTTTATAACTGATGATTCCCAGTGATACGAGCAATGGGCGGATATTGATAAAAATATGAACAAAGATTGCCGCTACGAACAAAAGCTGAGTTACCATCTTTACCGTTGTAAAAGGGAACAAAATATATGTCCCATTCTGCACCTTTCCAAACAAGCCAATATGGAAGAACAGCAGGATCAGTATTGCCAGCCCACTGGCTCGTCTCGCCCAGAATATGGCGTTCTGTTTCAGATACATTTTTCCGGATTGCTTCGCTGTCTGTAAACTCTGAACTGTCAGGATGACACCAATCACCGTATGCACAACAAGAATACCAACACCAATCCATGCAAGAAGTTTCCCTGCGCTACTTCCAACTCCGTTCAGCATAAAGCTGCCCATGATTCCATGAATCATAAAAATGAGAAGCATTAAAACAGACAAAATCGTATTCCATTTTCTCATAAATTCCCGCTCACCTCATTTCTTCGCTGTCCATGATCATATAGTCCATCTGTGTTAGCGTTGTAACGTCAATAAAATCATCCGATGCCAGGAATACATCATACTTTCCACTTACCACTCTTGATAGCATCATTGTGTTACTGTACTCTTTCAGATCTACGGAAAAACCGGCCTGTTTCAACCTGTCACAGAGTTTCTTAGCATAACTGACAAGCGGATAATCCGTCTCAGATACATATAACCGAAAACTAATGTCCGTTTTCATGAGATCTGTTTCATTTGTTTCCGAATCGTCCAGTGCCAATTCTTTTAATTTATTCCGGGTGTTCTCGTTGTCGAGACCATCTGACATCATATTAATACCGAGAACATAAGAGCCTTCCAACTGTGCGGAGGCTTGAGCCGCCTTTTTTGACTTCGGTGTTGCTCCTGTGACTGCATCAATCATAGAGGGCGGTGAATGTAAAATGACACCAAAACCTACAAGAAAAACAATTGTAACTGCTAACAGAATCAATTTCCGTTTCACATTGCCACCTCGTTTCTTATTTTTTCAAAATCCTCATTGCGTTCAAGACGGCAATTATGGTAACGCCTACATCACCAAATACAGCTTCCCACATTCCAGCTATACCCAGAGCACCAAGGATCAGGAACACACTCTTAATTCCAAGGGCAATCACTATATTCTGCATGACAATTTGCTTTGTCGCTTTTGCCACATCAATCGCATCCACCAGCTTAGATGGTTCATCTGTCATCAGAACCACATCCGCAGCTTCAATGGCCGCATCTGAACCAAGACCACCCATTGCGATACCAACATCCGCACGAGCAAGGACAGGAGCATCATTGATACCATCACCAACAAAAGCTAATTTGCTTCCCTGTCTCTTTTTACTGTCTAAAAGCTCAACCTTTTCCACTTTTTGATCAGGAAACAGTTGTGCATAATATTCATCCAACTGCAATTCTTCCGCAACAGCCTTTCCAATTTTTTCATCATCACCAGTAAGCATGACTGTTTTTTCCACACCGATATGTTTCAAATCAGAAATTGCTTTTTTGCTGTCCGGCTTTACTTCATCTGTTATCAAAATACATCCGGCATATTGACCATCTACTGCTACATAAACCTTTGTACCAACTTTTTCACAGGCTGTGTACTCCACATGCTCTGAATCCATAAGTTTCGTATTGCCAGCATAAACTTTCTTCTTTCCTGCCATGGCACTTATTCCATATCCGGAAATTTCCTTGTAATCAGAGATAACTGATTGGTCAATTTCTTTTCCATAAGCAGAGAGAATGGATTTTGCAATAGGATGGTTAGAAAAGCTCTCTGCCTGGACCGCATACTCCAGAACCTGTTCTTTTGAAAATCCATTTGCAGGCAGAATATCAGTCACATTGAAAACACCCTTTGTAAGTGTTCCGGTTTTATCGAACACAATAATGCTGACATTATTAAGCGCCTCTAAATAATTACTTCCTTTTACAAGAACACCTCGTTTAGATGCCGCACCAATACCTCCGAAGAAAGTCAGCGGGATTGAAATGACCAATGCACATGGGCAAGATACCACAAGGAAAACAAATCCTCTGCGAATCCACTCTGTCCAACCTCCACCAAGAAGGATCGGTGGCAGAATTGCCAGAATAGCTGCTAAGATTACAACAACAGGAGTGTAATAACGTGCAAATGTAGTAATGAAATTTTCTGTTGGTGCTTTTCTACTGGACGCATTCTCCACAAGATCAATAATCTTTGAAGCAGTAGATTCACCAAATGCTTTCGTTGTCTTAATCGTTAAAACACCCGTCTGATTCATACAACCGGAAAGTGCTTCGTCTCCTTTATGAACGCTTCTCGGAACCGATTCTCCAGTTAAAGCCCTCGTATCCAGCATAGAATCTCCATCCAATACCACACCGTCTAATGGGATTTTTTCACCAGGCTTTACAATAATAATCTCACCAATGGCAACACTTTCAGGAGATATGGTAATCAATTCTCCGTTCCTTCTGACTGTAGCACAATCCGGACGTATATCCATTAAGTCTGATATAGATTTTCTGGAACGCTTAACAGCCAATGACTGAAAAAATTCACCTACCTGATAGAATAGCATAACAGCAACTGCTTCTGGATATTCACCAATGACAAAAGCCCCAATCGTAGAAACACTCATCAAAAAATGTTCATCAAATACACGCCCCTTTGAAATGTTCCTCACAGCCTGCCATACAACATCTCCACCAAGAATAACATAAGAAACAATGAGAAAAGCTAACTCGATAGGCAGTGGCACTTTCGCAAAAACAGTCAATGCCATACCAATGGCATAGATTGCTGCACCAGTCGCTAAACGAACTGTCAACTTCTTATCCTCATTGTTATAGGATGTATTGGTATCCTGTTTTTTTGCAGGTATATAGTATTCCTGTGCAATTTCGGAAACTTCTACATCTGGCTCATGGCTGTGGACAATCGTTTCAATCTGACTGGCTATTGTATTTGCGGCAGCTGGAGCAACATTGATTGTCAGCGTCTGCTTCATCAAATTTACAACTGAGGATTGTACTCCATCCAATTCTCCGACTTCTTTTTCAATTTTTGCGGAGCAGTTCGGACAGTCCAAGCCCTTTAACAAATAACTCTTTGTAACGGGGATAATTGTTTCTTCCTGAACCTCCACATCTGGCTCATGGCTGTGGACAATCGTTTCAATCTGACTGGCTATTGTATTTGCGGCAGCTGGAGCAACATTGATTGTCAGCGTCTGCTTCATCAGATTTACCACTGAGGATTGCACTCCATCCAACTCTCCGACTTCTTTTTCAATTTTTGCGGAACAATTTGGACAGTCCAACCCTTTTAATAGAAATATGCGTTTCATGATAATCTCCTTATAATTTGTTTAATTGTTCAATTACTCAACTATAATGTTAAAAAATATTATTTCTGCCAAAGATGCTCAAATCCCTTGTCAATAATCTCTTTCACATGATCATCTGCCAGCGAGTAGTAAACTATCTGTGCTTCTTTACGGAATTTTACCAGATTCGCTAGGCGTAATGCCTTTAACTGATGCGAAATTGCAGATTTTGTTACCCCCAGTAGCACTGCAAGATCACATACACACATCTCACTCTGTTCTAGAGCGTGTAAGATTTGTACTCTAGTTCCATCTCCAAATAGCTTAAACAAAGAAGCCAACTGGATATAATCATCTTTTGGCTGCATCTTGGATTTCACATCATTCACAATATCCTCATGAATTACATCGCAATTACAAATATAAGACGTTTTTGGCATATATTCACCTCCAAATAATAATAGTTGAACAATTACTCAACTATTATTATACTTATTTTTAAATTTATGTCAATAAGCTGATGTTAGTTCCCCATAAATTTTACAATTAAAACCAGCTCTTTATTCTTTTGCTTTTCCAAAATAAGAGTGCCTTCAGATTTATTCAACCTTTGTGGCACTCTTGTTCCAACCTAATATCCTCTGGCTTCCCGCCAGCCTTTTACATACAACCTGATTCCAACATATACCAGTTGCACAAATAATAAGAGAAATAGCAGATTGATCGGCAATGCTGTCTTTACCCAATCCCCGAAATAGATTACCATTGCCATACTTATAAGTGTTACCAGTATGGTAATCATATCCCAACAGCACTTCTTATATAGCCCAGTAATCTTTATTCCGATGAATGCCAAAAGTATTCCTGCACCTACCAGACATCCACCACAAACCAGCATTCTTATCAGCCAGTATATAATTCCGGCAACGACAGGATTGGATATTCCATTGCTAATCTGTGCCACGTTCTTTCCTATCAGTACAACCCAGCCAGCAACATTCTGTATAAAAGTGGCAATTGCATCAAAGTATCTTCCACAATCAGAAATGAATACCTTTGACTGTATCATCTGAAAAAGAGTAGTTGATGTGGAATACCATATCAGCAGAAACATCAATGCTTCATACATGGCTGTTTTTGTTTTATATCTGCCGGCAAGTTTTTCCCTCTGCGTATCATACTTTTCCTTGGCTTTCAGATAAGCTGTCTGGTTACAATTCTGACACTTTTGATAGAGTACCGGCTTTTCAACCGGTATCTCTACTTTTTTCTGATGGGAGAGTGCATAGTCCCGTTCCTGTTCTGCCTGCCTTAGCTTATCTTGACATTCCCCTGTCATGATTTTGGCATCGTGCGTTTTCTCTTTCTCGCTCTGCAATAATTCTTTTGTTTTCCTCAAGTCGTTCTTTAAGGCTTGAATGTTCCCTGCTCTGTTCTCGCTGTTTAACCTCTCGTTCAAGGTCAGCGATTCGTCGAGCTGCATTTTCAGTTCCCTGATAGTCCGGTCTTTCTGGTCGAGTTCGTCCTGCATCTGCTCTGTCAGCAGAAGCAACTCTTCCAGTTGATCGTCGCTCTTTGAGTTTTCGTATTCTGTCATCTATATCCCTCGCTTTCTCTATCTGCTGTTCAAGGTCAGTAATTCGCTGTTCTGTTTCTGCAATAGCCGATTCTCGCTGTTTAATCTCTGTGCTAATTCCTGCCATTGCTGATTCTCGTCTGTAAGCTTCTGTATCTGGTCTGTCTTTTCTTCCAGAAGCATCAACAGTTCTTCTGTATCCGGTAAGATTTGTAGCAGCTCTGACAATTCTTTCTCTAATTGCTGCAATCGTTCTTCCTGCTCCTGAAAGCACATCAGCTTCTCGTCCTTTTCCTGTATCTCCTGAAGCATCTCTGCCATGATATTCTGCTGTTCCTCTATCTGTGTAATCATTGCTTCCATCATGGGAATTACTTCTTTGCTTTCTTCTAATGTCATTCAACCACTCCCTCCACATCGACAATGCACCGGATACCTTACCAAAGGTTGCAATTACCTTTTGCAGCAGTGCATTTTGTTTTTTTATCATCTGGTTTTCCTCGACCTTCCATGAACCTTTCCTTATCTGCCCGGTGAGATATTTTTCCTCAATCTTCCTTGCATCTGCACCCTCATGAATCGTAGGGACTTTCAATTTGCCCTGTCTTTCATAAGAGCGGTGGTCAATCAGATTGTCTATGGATAAATGTCGGTTACACATCTTTGCCCATTCGCTTCGCCATAACTCACAATTCTTTGGATTGTTCCAGCCGGTAGCATCGGTCAGAACCCGTTTCCATTGTTTTCTGTTTCTTGCCCCGACTTTCTGTACTCCGTTTTCATCAAGTACCGGAATACGGATTCCATGACGGTCTGGATTTTTCTTATCCTGCCACCAGTCCGGGTGGGATTCATCAACCACGATATTTCCGTCAGTATCTCTGACAAAATCCCAGTCCTTGACTTCCTTGTTGCCCCATGAGTGGTCTGGATTGAATGGTCGCATGGTTACAAGTAAATGCACATGTGGGTTCCCGTCGCCCTTATCGTGTATGCTCCAGTCGGCACACATTCCCTCGTCCACGAAAGTCTTTTGAATATATTCGGTTGTATAATCAATCTGTTCCTGTCTGCTCCATTCTTTCGGCAGGGAAAATTCAAATGAGCGTCCAAGCTGTGCATCTGCATTTTTTTCTATCTTCAATACCTCATTCCATAACCTCTGTTTCTGAAATGCGATTTTAAACTTTTCCAGTGCAACTTCCTTATCGCCTGCCCTTTTATAACGGATAGACTGTTGAAACCTTTTTATATTTTCTTCCGGTACATGCAGCCATTCAGGAGGTGCATTTTCGCACATCATCAGACTGGTGTAGACGACTTCCTTTTTGGAAGTGTAGTAGCTGATTCTGCCTGTTTCCTCATTCTTCATGACATCTCCATTAAGATATGCCGATGCGGATATGACAGATTTTCCTTTACTGCGTCCGACAATCTTTACTGTAAAGTGAAATATCGCCATGATACGATTCCCCCTTTCTGCCGTATCCAGCATTGATTTCCGACAGCATCTTCTTCTGGTTTGACAGAAGTGAAGCTGTCGGAACGCCCTCTGCGCAAGAGTGCCCCCTGCGGCATGAGCAGGTCTGGCTGAAAGCCCCGCCGACGGAACGAGCCCGGCAAGCGTAAGCGCAGACCGGTTGCCACTTGTGGCAAACTTATAAGGACGACCTCTGGTTGTCCATAAGTGCGCCCTTCATTCAAAAGCAATGAAGGGAATGGAAAACCCACTCCATCTGCCATCACACTTCCTCCATGTCTGTAAATGGTTCTTTTTGCATCGCCTTTGAGAAAAACTTTCCGTTTGTTTCCTGCCTTTTTAAGAAGCCTATCAGCTTTGGTAAATCTTCCTCTTCAATCGGACAGCCAAGAACCGATTCCACCGCACCGCCAATCTGACAGAGCCTGTGGGTTCGTTTTTTACTTTCCTCGGCTTTCTTTCTCTTTTCCAGTTCCTTTCGCTGTGCAATGAGCTTTTTGGTAGCTTCGATGCTTTCCTGTTCCTTTTTCTCTAATGCACGTATTCTTTCTTCATAAGTCTTTGTTGATTTCGCCATATCGTCTTCATCCTTTCTCTTATAATCAAATCTTGCTCTGCTAAGATTTGGCACACGATTCTGGTCAGCTCTGCTGACATAATTCCAATCAGAATCGTTGTGCATCCTTGCGGAGCATTGTCTTGTCGATGTTTTTCCGACAAGATAAACATTAGTTCCCGGTTGCATATCAGGAGAAGCACATGGTATAATCCTCTTGCGTGTAGGTATATCATGGCTTCGGTCTGATAAAACCTTTGGCGGTTTCGTAAGAAGCCGCCTTTTTAAGTTGCCACATTTCTTGTGACAGCTTTTACATTCCCTTTATCCCTCAGATCACGCCCCTCGTTGGCTTCCATGAACTTTTCCAGAATGTCAGTTTTAATAAGAACTTTTCTTCCGACCTTTAATACCGGAAGTTTCTTCCATTCAACCAGCTTTCTCAAAGTGTTTCTGCCAATTCCTGTATAGTCGGCTGCTTCCTCGATGGATAATGCAATCTTTCTTTCCGTCATCTTGTCACCTCCTAGCAAATTGCATTATGCAACTTTTATCGTGCTGTTAGTATAACGGTTTTATATCGTGTTGTCAAGCATTATGAAATTTTAAAAATAATTATTATATTGCGTATTGCAATTATGTGAGGTACATGCTATAATTCATACATACCGAAAAAGGAGGCAATCAGCATGAAAGATAAAGAACTACGCAAGCTGATAGGCAGCAGGGCAAAACAGCGTCGTCTGGAATTAAATCTGACACAGCCTTATGTTGCAGAGAAGATGGGAGTTACAGCTTCCACAATCCTGCGTTATGAGAATGGTTCGATTGACAATACCAAAAAGATGGTGCTGGAAGGTCTTTCGGAAGCACTTCATGTATCTATTGAATGGCTCAGAGGGGAAACCGATGAATACGAAACCGATATTACGGATAAGAAAGAATTACAGATTCGTGATGCAATGGGCGATATTCTCAAACAGTTACCTCTCGACCTTAGTAAAAAGGAAGATGCTTTTTCCAAAGATTTACTGCTGTTGATGTTAAAGCAATATAACCTGTTTCTGGAATCATTCCAGTTTGCCTGCAAGAATTACAAGGGCAACACGAATGAAGCTGATATTGCAAAAGTAATGGGGTTTGAATCGAATGATGAATATAACGAGATTATGTTTCTCCGGGAGATCACCCATACCGTTAATGCCTTTAATGACATGGCAGATATTGTAAGGCTCTATTCCAAGAAACCGGAAATGGCAGAACAAAGGCTTGCAAATCTTTTATCAGAAGTTTTGTATGAGGATTCTGAATCGGTATAGTAAGATAATCGGAGTTATGATATACTTACACGCAAGAAGCATTTCATCAGTTCCGATTGTCCGATGTCGAAAGGAGACATACAATTATGGCAAAAGGATCTGTAAGAAAAAAAGGAAAGAAATGGTACTACCGCTTCTATGTAGAAGATGCAAGCGGCAATCTGGTTCAGAAAGAATACGCTGGAACAGAAAGTAAAAGTGAAACGGAAAAAATGCTCCGTCAGGCAATGGATGATTACGAAAGCAAGAAATTTGTCGCAAAGACAGATAATCTTACTGTAGGAGAACTTCTTGATATGTGGGCGGAAGAAGAACTGAAAGTCGGAACACTCAGCAATGGTACAGTGGAAAATTATCTTGGTGCAATCCGTTGTATCAAGAAACATCCGATTGCAGAACGCAAATTAAAAACCGTTACTGCTGAACATTTACAGACATTTCTCGATCTGCTTACATTCGGTGGGGAATTTCCAGATGGAAAAGTGAGAAAAGGATACAGTAAAGATTACATCCATTCCTTTTCAGCAGTATTACAGCAGGCTTTCCGGTTTGCAGTATTTCCAAAACAGTTGATTACTTTTAATCCTATGCAGTATATTAAGCTGAAAAAACAGGCAGAGGATGTGGATTTATTCTCAGATGATGAGGTAGAAGAAGGCATACAGCCTATTTCCCATGAAGATTATGAGAGACTGATAGAATACCTCAAAGTAAAGAATCCACCTGCAATCCTGCCAATCCAGATCGCATACTATGCGGGACTTCGTATCGGTGAAGTTTGCGGATTGACATGGCAGGACATCAATCTTGAAGAACAATGCCTGACCATTAAAAGAAGTATCCGCTATGATGGCACAAAACATAAAAACATCATCGGACCAACCAAGCGAAAGAAAGTAAGGATTGTTGATTTTGGCAATACTCTGACCGAAATACTGAAAACCGCCAGAAAAGAACAGCTTAAAAGCCGGATGCAGTATGGTGAACTTTACCACCGCAATTTCTACAAGGAAGTACAGGACAAAAACAGAGTGTATTATGAATATTATCATCTGGACGGAACCGAAGAAATCCCGGCAGATTACAAGGAAATCTCCTTTGTCTGCTTGAGACCAGACGGATGTCTGGAACTTCCAAGCACACTCAGCATTGCCTGCCGGTCAGTTGCGAAACGACTGGACGGATTTGAGAATTTCCATTTCCACCAGTTGCGACACACCTACACAAGCAACCTCCTCTCAAACGGAGCTGCCCCAAAAGATGTGCAGGAACTGTTAGGACACTCTGATGTCAGTACCACAATGAATGTCTACGCCCACTCTACAAGAAAGGCAAAGCGGAACTCCGCCAGACTTCTTGATAAAGTGGCAGGCAACGACTAAATAAAAAATTCCCTTATTTCCCTTGCTGATTCCGCATAAGGGCAAAAATAAGGGAAAATACATATCATTTCACTATTTAAGGGGCTGGAAAGCCCGTAAAATAAGGAAAGTTCAAGAAATCTCTCCACAAATCCCGATCTTACGATGTCTTAATAACCCGGAAGCTGCCTGCCTGCTATTCTTTACACTCTTACACTTGTTTTGTCAATATTTTTAACTTTATGTTTCATTATATCATCACATATTACCATTTTTTTCACTCTTATCCGGCTCCACCATTTCCTGATAATTGACAAGTATATCATTTAGTTCCTTTGCTTCTCTCTTTTCAAACAAATATTCCAATACATTTATCAATATATATATAACAACTATTCCAACAGCAATTCCTGCCACAACATTTCTCTTTTCTGTAGGTATGTTATCCGACGAGAAAGCAAGAAACAGAATTATTGTCTCTATGATTACAAGTTGAATGATTCTCTTTAATATCAGCTTTTTTACACTGAGTTCTTTTTCCTGTCCTGGCAAAAAAACCGGAAGTACACCAATTGCTGCATATATCAACGGGGAAGCAAATACCGGATAACTAAAAGTCCGATCTGAATCAAACGCAAGTCCAAGAATCATTATTAAAACTGTTATGAAAGTCACAAGCATAAAATACAATTTCAATGTCTGATCAAATTTATTTTTCCAATTCATCATTTGCCTCCTTTCAGTGTCTTTTTAAGAGCCGGGACATAATTTCTTGAAATAATAACCTCTTCCCTGTTCTTAAGCAGAGCAACATATCTTCCACTTAATCCTGGTTTTATGAATTTTATCTTTAAAAGATTCAATATCATTCCCTTCTGTACTCTGACAAAAGAGCCCTTACCCAGCATTTCCTCCAGTTCATAAATCCTCATATTTATCTCATAATTATCTGATGCGGTATAAACAAATGAACGATTGTCAACGGCTTCAAAATAGAAAATATCTAAAATCGGTATCTCACAAATATTTCCATCTTTTTTTCCACTTATAACGCCCTGTCTTGATTTAATAAACGAAACAATTTCTCTGACCTCATCTGATACATTATGACACTTGATTTCTAAAGTTTCCGTCTCGCTTTTCGGTATCCGGGTAACCTTTAATTCCATTTTTTTCTCTCCGAACAGTTCAATTTCTTCATAATAAATATGCCATATATCGCCAGAACAAAAATAACAATGAAAACAAACACTATTTCAAATTGTGCTTCACTCATTGAAAAAATCTCAGCGGCTTCCGTATTCGTTTTTTCAATTGCAGAAAGCGAATTATTCAGTCCATGAAAAATAATACACGGAATCAAACTCCTGCCTTTATAAAAAAGAATGACAAGCGTGAAACCTACAGCGATTGCAAAAAGGATTTGAATAATTGTTTCAAACAGGGGCTGGCCGCTCAGCAAATTCACGATATGTCCTATTCCAAAAGTAATTGATGATACTATTATTGCTGAACGCAAATTGCTCCTGGCCATTCCTACAAATAAAAAACCTCTAAATATAATCTCTTCAAGAAATCCAACACACCACATGCTTATTACATAAAATACTGTTTCAGGTAAAGAATACCTGATCTCTGTTCCTGCTGCCAGACCAGAATATGCAACAATAAAAAGTGGTATATAGAACCATACATATTTCAAATTGTACCTGGGAATAACAAGACCATACTTATCTTTAAGCCCATTATGCTTTATCCATCCAACCATTACTGCAGTAAGAGAAGCATGAAAAATAGCTGGAACCAGCTTAACCATACCTATTGTTGCCGTAATCGCTTCGGCCGCAAAAGTTCCAATTACATAGATTATTATCATAACAACCGCAAAAGTAACTTCATTCTTCTTGTAGATTTTATTCATCATCTTACGTCCTCCTCGAATATAATAGTGAAACCCGTCTTGTTATTCACTACTATACACATACTATTGTTTTACACAATAAACAGGGCGGTAAGATGCACTAATCCATTGTAAAATGCACTAATATGCCAATAAATCCTTTCCGGTTTTATGATATCTTCTGTGTCCTGATACACTGCTAACTTTCTATATTATCTGACCTCTGCTCCAAATGGCATCAGCGCCAGCTTTGCAATCTTGAAAAACTGCTTTCCAAAAGGTATTCCAATAATCGTAATACAGCACACAATACCTGCCACTGCATTTGCGGCTGCCATTGGAATTCCCGATACGATCAGCCAGATAATATTTGCAATAAGGCTGACTGCCCCACCGCCATATACCACTTCTTTTCCGAATGGCCAGAATGCCAGACCTGCGAACTTAAAACATTGCAATCCTACCGGAATTCCGATAATTGATATGCACCACAAACAGCCTGCTGCAATCCACGACATTCCACTCAAAAATCCTCCACAGATAAACCAAAGTATGTTTCCTAATATACTCATGTATGCTCCTTTCTACGAATCCCACACCACTAACTGTATCATACAGATTTATTATAAATGATAAACGGTAATTAAACCAGAACAAAAAAGAGGAGCCCCACACAGGTTCTCCTCCGGTCGCAGAACTCACAGGTTTCTGCTATTCTTATCCGAACTCACTCTACTCCTCCGTTCTGTCAGCCGCGATATGTTTTTTAACTACCTTGGCACCGATCATTGCGCCGATCAATGCCGTAATGATGATTCCAACAAAAAGCAGCAATGCGCCCCATGAAACAAGCAGATCAGAGGCGGCAAGTATTGCATCCCGTCTGCCGTCGGAAACGGAGTTTTCAGCCATGGACTTTGCGGCAATCGCATAGGGATATATTGTACTGCCAATGCCTGCAAGCACCTGCGTTATGACATAGCTTGCGGTAAGTCCCCTGATATTTCCATATCCTGTCTTTTTTAAGATTATTTCTGCAATAACACCAGCCAGCAGATACAGTCCTATGTACGGCAGATACACACCCAGAATTCCTCTTACAAAGCTGTATATCATCATTGCTCCCGGCTTTTTGATCTTGGTGCCGATGATAAAATACACAACACCCTCAAGAAGTGAGAAAAAGATCGGCATAAGCACTATCGTTATGGGCAGTGCATAAAGAAGTGAGCTCGCAAAAAAAATGACAATATTAATGAGCGTTAAAAGTGTTACGGTAATAATGTCCTTGACCCTTAATTTTGATGCATTCATAATAAATTCCTCCAAAAATTATATTATTATACCGGCGATGACCGCCACAATAAGAATAACAACAAATAAAATATCCCATACGCCGAAGCTTACGGAAATATAGGAGCTTCGCTTGCGTTTAAGATCTATGCCCCTTGTTTCGGCAGATGCAGAAAGTGCTTCTGCAATACGGATCACTCTCAGTGCCATTGGAACTGTATGTATCTCAATGTATTCGGGAAGTGCCTTCAGCTTTTGCAGTGCTGATGAAAACGCGCCTCTTGTTTCTATGGACTGGTTCATCAGCTTCATATCCTCCGAAAGCGTCGGGAAAAATCTGAAAACTACCGAACATATCATGATCACCCTTTCGGGCACATGACATTTTCTCAGCGCAGCAATAGTCCGTGCGGCTTCATCCCTTCCGATAAGAGTGCAAAACACCAGTCCTGCCAATATAAGCCGTGGAAAATAAACGGCAATGAAAGACATTACGCTGTCCGGAAATAAGTGGTTCATCAGAACAAGCAGTGAAAATATGCCTGCCCCCGTTGCGGCAAGTGCAACAAAACCGTCAAACAGCATCATTACGAACATTGCCGCAGAAACCGCATAAACCAGAGCATTTGAAACAGTGGATATAACTATCATGGCAATCAGCCAGTACAAAAGCTTTGTCACGGGATCAAGCCGTCCCGCCTGTTTTTTCTTCTGTATCCGTGCATTATCCGAAAGGCAGTAGGTCGCATCCATATAGGCTGTCAGGGATCGAAGCTCCTCATCACCGTTCAGTACAAATTCACGGCTCACCCTTCCGCCGGAAATACAGATACATCTCGTGCAGACCTTTGCCATAAGTTCAATATCATGCGTTATGATAAAAACAAGCTTTTTTCGGCTCATTTCAGCTATTATCCCGCCGCAGCTTTCAAGGCTCGCCGCATCAAGCCCCGCAGTCGGTTCGTCAAGGACAACAACGGGCTTCGGCGAAAGAAACGTCAGCATCAGACTCAGTCTTTGCATCTGTCCTCCCGAAAGAGAAAATGGATGACGGTTTCTGATTTCCCACATACCTGTCTTTTTCAGCAGCCGTTCTATTTCCTCCGAAAGCCCCACGCGCTCCTTATTGCCATACCGAAGCTCATTTATAACAGAATTCGTGAAAAACTGAAACTCCGCCTCCTGCATTACAAACATTGCATTCTGCTTTATTGCAGTTTTTTTCACTTTTGTGCCGTTATATGAAATGCTTCCTGCTGATGGTTCAAGAAGTCCCGATATTATCTTGCCGAATGTGGTTTTACCGCAGCCGTTTGATCCCGTAATGGCGATGATCTCCCCCTGCTCTGCACTGACAGAAATACCGTTTAAAATATTACTGCCATTTTTATAGCCAAAACTTATGCCATCAGCCAAAAAAGTGAATTCTGCTTTTTGGTGACACTGTCTGTGCTTCGTTTTAACAAGTGCAAGATCCGTGATGCGAAGCGACATTTCTGACAACTCATCAATGTTTTTGGCAGCCATTTCTTCTGCGGATAGTCTCTGCTTTATTTCACCGCCATCTATGATCCAGTATTCATCTGCAATGCCGCTTAGATAATAAAGCCTGTGTTCACTGAGTATAAGCGTTTTCCCCTGAGCCTTGAGTTTCAAAAGCATCTCACGGAAACGGTTCACCGCCACATGGTCAAGATTTGCCGTAGGCTCGTCCAGCAGCATAATATCCGTATCAGCTGCCCATGCCGAAAGAATGGACACAAGCTGACGTTCCCCGCAGGAAAGTTCATAAACATTTCTGTCACGCAGCTTTTCCAGATCAAAAACGGAAAACGCCTTATCCACACGCTTTATCATCTCGTCCCGTGAAACGCCGAAATTTTCAAGTCCGAATGCAATTTCCGTGCAGCTGTTCACGGTAAAAAACTGGCTTCTCGGGTCCTGAAAAACGGAAGCCGCTAATTCCCCCACTTCACCGATTTGCATATCCCCCGTGTCCCTGCCATTCAAGCGGCAAAAGCCTTTCAGCAGGCCGTCATAAAACGTTGGAACAAGGCTGTTGATACACCGCAGGAGCGTTGTCTTTCCACAGCCGCTCCCTCCGCAGAGAACTACACACTTTCCTTTAGAGATACTGCCTTCTGCAATAAGGGCATTCTTTTTTTCTTCTGAATACCGAAATTTTATATCAAATTCCACAGCACAATCATTCTGAGCCATTTTTTCCTGTTTTTCGTAAATCACTTTCGTTTACTCTTCTTTACAGGAATTATTGTAGATAAACACGGAATAAAAATCGTTCCCCAAACAATAGACAAAAAGTATATTCTGAATAGACTCTTTTCGATGAATTGAAATACCTTTAAACGGAATACTAATTTTTATCTTAATTAATTATATTGAATTTTTGTCCCGAATAATATATAATATCCAGGACAAAGGAGGTTCCCTATGGCAAATGGATATTCAAAACAAATTCAGACGCGAATCCATGAAGCACCTGAAGGAAGCATTTTTGTAAATTCAGATTTTGCTGATATAGCAGATGCGGAAACTATCAGACGTAATCTTAATCGCCTAACACAAGGTGGTATTCTTCGCAGAATTATAAATGGAATTTATGAAAAACCAAAATATAGTAAATTACTTGATGAATATGTAGCCGCTGATCCTAGTGCTGTGGCACAGGCATTAGCCCGCAGTTATCATTGGACCATCGCTCCATGTGGAAACACCGCCCTTAATTTACTTGGACTTTCCACACAGGTAACTGCTGTCTGGTCCTATATCAGTGACGGACCTTATAAAACCTATGAATGGAATTCAACAAAACTTGAATTCAAACACCGGACCAATAAAGAAATCACTGGACTCTCTTATATGACCAGTCTGGTAGTCCAGGCGTTGAAAACATTAGGAAAAAATAATGTAACCACGGAAGTCATCCAGACTCTTTCAGCAAAACTTTCTTTATCAGAAAAACAGGCTTGTCTGAAAGAAGCAACTGAATCCACCGACTGGGTTTATGATACAATACGACAAATATGCGGAGGTAATACACTATGAGAAAAATTGCATGCCTGCCTGATAATGACAGGAGAGAACTCTTCCGAAATACCGCTGATAAAATGGGATTAAATGATGCTATTGTAGAAAAAGACTTCTGGGTATGCTTTACCCTGGATTATTTGTTTCACCGCTGTCCCTGGAAAGACTCCATCACTTTTAAGGGTGGAACAAGCCTTTCAAAAGCATTTAATCTGATCAGCCGTTTTTCAGAAGACATTGATCTGATTCTTGACTGGCGCGTATTAGGCTATGGAAAACTGGAACCCTGGGAAAAACGATCCAACACGAAGCAGGATGCATTTAATAAAGAGGCTAATAACCGTGCTGAGATTTTTCTTGCAGAACAGTTTTGCCCTACCATAAAAAAGGAACTGTCATTAGAACTGGGATGTGACGCTAATATTTACATAGATGAAAAGGACAAACAGACTGTTATTTTTGCCTATCCTAATCTGTTCACAAATCCTTCTACCTTACAGGTAATCCGCTTGGAAATCGGAGCATTAGCTGCATGGACACCTGCTAAGCTTGCAAGCATTGAACCATATACAGCTGTATACTACCCAAAAATCTTCGAGCAGAAAAATACTGAAATTCTTACCGTTTCACCAGAGCGTACCTTTTAGGAAAAGGCAACAATTCTTCATCACGAAGCCAACAGACCGGAACATCTGGATATGCCACAACGATATTCCAGACATTACTATGATCTCTATAGAATGGCTCAGACCTCAGTAAAAGATGTTGCTTTTTCTCACATAGACCTTCTGAAAACAGTCGTTGATTTCAAAATGAAATTTTATCCAAGAGCATGGGCTAAATATCCGGAAGCAATTCCCGGCACCTTAAAGCTGATTCCACCGGAATACCGCTTTCCTGCCCTCATCAGTGATTATGAAGCCATGAAAGATATGTTATATGGCGATATTCCAAGCTTCGATACTATTATGGAATCGGTTCGCCAATTAGAGAAAGAAATCAATTCCCTTTAAAAATCATTTGAAACTGCACTGGTCATTCTATTTATCAGAGTGGTCAGTTTCTATTCCAACTAACATAGCTGACAAATCTCATACTACATTGTAGTTATCATCATTAGATACTTGAATTGAATTATTGCTTTAATACCCGCAATCCTTCTCATAAAAGTAAAAAGCAGCAACGATTTCATCAATCATCACTGCTCCAAATAACTGTTCCCAGCGGGAATCGAACCCACAACTAGCGCTTAGGAGTTCGAGTCACCCTAGTTTCCACATGTCACCTGATGTCAACCAACGTCAGTATTTATCAGGAAAGTAGGCACTTAATTGGAAATCCTTGTCAATATAAATTAACAGATATAATCCCATTTTTGATGTTCTCTGTTAGCAGTTTGTTAGCATTGCTAACGTATGGGATTAACTAATGTGTACATCAAAATTCATAAACATGACCATCATTCCCCTGTTACCATCGGTAATGATTGATCAATATTTCTATTAGATTATATATATTATAGCGTGCATAAGGTCGGATGTCGATTCTTTTTTGACCTTTTTTACTTATATTTAGTAAGATTTTCCTCTATACATAAGGTAGTAACAATGCAATCCCACCTTTACATTATCTTCAATTTTCAATTCAGCAAATATGACTTAGCCTGTACTATTTCTTTTATAGCATTATGTAATTCATCCCAATCATTATTCGGAATGGAATTATCTATCCAGTTAATTATTCTATCTTTTTTCGTTTTTGGAATACTACGTTCACAAACCCTCTGTCTCTCTTTGCTCAAATAATAAATTCTTGTTTCCTTGTTCATTTCATGTATTTCCCATGTAATGCAATCAGTCAAAATAACATATTGCGATTTATTTATATACTCATTTACCTCATTATCTGCATGTGGTCTATCATCCGCTGTTGGTCGCTTAACTTCAACTATAACCAATATATCAACGCTTTCTGCAGATATCACATCTGTACTGAAAAGTAAAGTAACCGAATGGATTGCATCCCAAGCCGGATTTATTCAGGCTTTACTCGGAAGTATCTGCTGGGAAAGTTGAGTTACTTGACTGTAAAATGAAATGGGGTTATTCTTTTTATATTAAGAAATGGTTTTTTTGTCCGGTAAGCTGTTATCGCTGAAGGGGTTGCTCGTTTCTTTTTTTATATCTATTATTTTTCTGCACCTCATCGTAATAAGCCTTATACCGGTACGCTGTCCTGCGGCTGATTTCCCCCTGTGCAACAATTTCCATAATTGTCATCCCACCCTCGTATTTTACAGCAAAATCCCGGTAAGAAGTCATCCATGCTTCGTCATGCTTTTTCCTCCCGCCGGTATTGCGGTTTTTATATACTTCGAGTTCCGCCCGAAGCTGTTCGTTTTCCCGTTCCAGTTGCGCAATACGTGGAGGTGAAACAGGAAAATGGCATTGGTTAGGTTGCTCTAACTAATGCCATTTTTGAATGGAATATCCCCGTTTTGAAATTTTCCTCATGCCCCTCTTTCCACATGGACTTTGCAAATTTCTTTTCATCAAATTCTGTTAACAGCATATGGCGCACCTCGCTTCGATTCTTGAGCAAAACATCCTTTAAAATGTCATGCCGGATACAATACGATATGGATTCATTCATTCGACATTGTGTCCACTGTTTACATTAAGTATCCGGGTCTTGCATTCTAATGCTGGACATATACAAAAAAAGTCTCTTGTTATGTCCCCCTCTCCATCAGCACCGGGACATATAGACAAAAAATCATTTACGATGTCCCATTAGTGCTGTCTTGTGGGACATACAAAACAATTTTTTCTATATATGTCCTTCAACCACTCCCCATTGCCCTCATTTTACCTGACCGTTAGTTGTCTTACCACTTCCTCAAACCGTTTCGTATGCTGCCTGATATCCTCCTGCGAAACGCCGTAATACCGGTACACCTTTCGAAAATCCGCCCGATATCTGCGCATCACCCACGTCGAGCCGGATGTGAAACCACTGAAACCTTCATATGTTTTTTCTATTGATATGCTCATCTGAAACTCCCGGCCGGTTTTCCGGTACAGATGAAAATCAATATCAAACTCTGTCTTTGGAACTGCCCGCGCAGCCTCGGTTCTCTGTTCGATCTGCTTCATAAACTCCATCACGCTTTTTTCATCCCACTGTTGTGGTCTTTGGGGCTCCGTGAGATCTCCAAGCAGTTCCGGACGATATTGCAACAGAAACGATGCGCGCATATTGGAATATTCTGTCTGGTATGATTCATCCGATGGACTTACTTCGGTATACCCCAGTTCCCTGACCACATAATCTGCCACCTCATCCACAGAGTGCGAATCTGCCCTCAGAAATTTGATTACACGCTTTCGCCGGAAGTCATACATGCTCTTTTCTATCTTCTGTCTTAACGTTTTCTTTTTGTCTTTTCCGGCAATAAAAACGGATGTCGGGCCATCGGATTTTCCTATTATACGAATGTTATCTGCTGTTTTTTCATATATTATAATGTCCGTTTAAAAAATGCAATGATCTGCTGCCATACTTCATCCTGAAAAAACATCAGGTCCGCATGCTCTGCGCCATCAAGCGCAAGCAATGTCACATCACAGCCGGCTGCTTCTAACGCATCATACAATTCCTCACTCTGCGAAAAAGGCACGGTACTGTCTTTGGTTCCATGAATCAGCAGGAATGGCGGCGCATCCGGTGTCACTTTGGAAACCGGGGAATTCTCATAAGCTTCCTGCGGATGTGTCATAACATTAAATCCCATCAGCAGCGACTCTGAAGACATGGCTGCCTTTTCCACATCATCATATGGAAAATGGGACGCATCGGTCGGCGGATACCACGGACAAGCCGCCTGAACCTGACTGGAATACTCCAGATACTCACCTGTATCCAGTTTTTTATCCTGATCCAGTGCTGCCATACATGTCAGATATCCTCCTGCAGATTCTCCCATCACACCAAATTTTTCACTGTTAATCCGATATCTTTTTGCATATGCACGAAGATATCGGATTGCTGCCTTGATATCACACAGCTGCATCGGATGTGTTCCCTCGTTGGATGTCCGGTACTCTACGCTGGCAACAACAAACCCTTCCTGTGCCAGTGTGCCCAGATATGCCAGATGCGCTGCTTTATCCATGCGCTGCCATGCGCCACCGCAAATCCATACAATACATGGATATGTCTTTCCTTCCCCATCCTCCGGATAGATGAGATCCAGTTTGAGATCTCTCCGGCAATGACCGAACCAGGAATCAACCTGCGCATAAGTAATGTCTGTTGTCACAACATATTGCGGTTTTGTGGTTTCCGGTTTTAATGTTTTCTTCATTATAATTTTCCTCGTTTCCGATGTAAAATTTCCTTTTCCTATATTTAAAAGAGTTAAAGAGTTTCATGTTAGTCTATGCTAACCACGTCTTAACTTATCTTCGGACAATTATCAATCCAAATGAAACTGCGCGACAAAATCCCGGATCACATTGACGGACTGTGTGCACTCCTGCAGCTTGTCATAACCCTCGGTTACAAGGTTCTGCGTACTGCCGGATTTCTCGGCAATACCGCTGATTCCGTCTGTGGACTGTTCCACCATGGAGTTGATCTCTGATACGGTAGAAGAGATCTCTCCAATGTGCTGCTCTAATGCATCCACTGCTTCTTTTGTCTGCTGCATGATCTGCTGGAATGTGTCCGCATCGGCATGATACTGCTCCCCCACCTGTGCGAAATGCTCATAATCCCCAAGAACGGTCTGTTCCAGAAATTCCATAATCGTTGTGAGGCATTCGGTCATATTGGAAACCGAACTGTTGACCTCTCCTACAATCTCGTCAATTGTGGAAACGGTATCCAGTGTCTGCGTTGCCAGATCTCCGATTTCGGAAGCAACAACCGCAAATCCCCTGCCCGCTTCGCCAGCCCTGGCTGCCTCAATATTGGCATTTAATGCCAGAAGGTTTGTCTGGGAAGAAATCTGTTTGATGTTGTCTGTCAGCGCATTGATCTTCTGTACGGATTTCGCCTGCTCCACAGCGGCATCCGTCTTCTGTTTCATGACCGCATACATCTGGTCTGTCTTGTGGCGGGACTCCGTACTGATCCGCTCCATCTCTCCGGCACGCTCCTGGATCTGTCCGGAATTTTTTTCTCCATCCTCTGCAAGCCGCTGGATATTGTCGGAACTTTCTCTCATAATTCCAACGTTTTCCACAATGTGCGCCGCATTTGCACTGGTCTCTTCCATCCCGGCTGCCAGTTCCTGCGTTGCAGCGGAGTTATCTTCTGCATACGCACTGTTCTGCTCCATCAGATGATTCAAATCCTCCGCGTTGCCCTCAAGTACCTGCTGTGTCTGCTGCAGGTCTCCCATCATCTCCCGGAGCTTCTTTCTCATAATGTGGATCTTTGTTGCCATGTTTCCGATCTCATCCTTCTGTTTCCGCAATTTGCCTCCCTCTTTGGTCGGGCGGAAATCCAGTTCCGCTGTCTGTTCGATCACAGCGGTCAACTGGCGGATCGGTCTGGTCATACCGGTACCGATGATCACGCCAATCACAGCAGACAGGACAAATGCAACGATCATGGCGATAATGATCAATTTTGCCAGCCCATATGCCTCTGCATAAATTTCAGATACCGGGGCGGTAAGGACAAGCTTCATACCATTATCCAAATTGTAAAATGCAAATTTCTTGTTTACATTTTTATAGGAATAATCCATCGTCTTTCCCTGATTACCGTCATCTCCGATAAAATCTGCACTCTTAGAAAGCGAGGAATCCAGATCGGAAAGCTTTGTGCCCTCATCCGCATTTTTGTGGTACATGACTGCTGCCGATGCATCCGTCAAAAATGCATATCCACTCTGGTATACTTTTGTCTCGTCAACCAGATCGGTAATCTGTGAAAAATCGATATCCATACCAACAATACCGATCGATGTTCCATCTTCTGCAAACAATGGCACAACGTATGAGATCATGTAAATATTGATATTTTCATTCATGTACGGTGACATCCAGATAGCTTCCTTTGCCTGTACCGGAAGATAATACCAGCCGACATGCTCCACATCGCTTTCATCATACATGGAAAAATCCGTCGGTGTCAGGCACTGCAGTTCACTGTCAACTGACTGGCGCTGTGCAAAGACACCGGATGTCGGATTGGAGTAATTCGGGTTATACCGCAGATATACCGTCACTGCCCCATTTGTATGGTTTGCAAAATCAAGCACCGCCTGCTGTACTGTCTCGGTGTATGTATCCGCATAATCCTTGCTCTGCCGGAACGAATCATAGTCAAAATTACTCATTGCGACTTCACTGAGCGTATCCACCGACTGCTCAATCTTCTGAATCGTGGAATTGATCTCTTCGGTCTTCTTCTGCCCGGTAAGCTGCATCATGGTCATTGCATCTTTTCCGGCTGTCCGCACAGAATTTGAAATTGCAATCACCCCGATCAGAACCGATGTAAAAAGAGAACAGATCAAAATAGATGCTATAAGCTTTGTCCGTACTGATTTCATAATCCTTTACCTCCTAAAATCATTTTTTCTGTTGTTTTTATAAGTGTTCCCCTTATGTATTCCGAAAATCATCCAATACCGGTATCTGCAGAACGGTATCCCGGTAATTTTCACTTTCCATTATAACATATCATGCTGAATTTTTTTAATGTAATCGGAAATATATGGAATTTTTGAAAATTGCAAAGTTTAATTCCACCATCCATTGGGCCTGTGGAATTTAGTTTTGCACATAAACTATCCAGAGGCTTGTTTGCCATGCC
>OIZA01000333.1_pt1 | contig 26378 bp, 22 predicted proteins | sample 1588381 | NCBI WGS metagenome assembly OIZA01 (sample SAMN03283277) | human gut metagenome | biome: human-associated habitat; material: feces | host: Homo sapiens | place: Peru | collected 2012 | reverse complement strand
GTCTTAGGATCGAGTGCCGCCGTGTGCTCATCCAAGATCAGAAAATCAATCGGTGTCATTGTTGCCATGAGCAACGAGAGCGCCTGCCGCTGACCGCCCGAAAGAGCGCCCACCTGCACGCCCATCTTATCCTCCAGACCGAGATTCAGAGGCCGTAGCATTTCACGGTACGCCTCCAGCTTCGCCTTGTTCACACCTCTGGACAAGCCATATCTCTTCCCCTTATTATCCGCAATGGACATGTTTTCCAGAATCGTCATACCGGGGCAGGTTCCCTTGGAGGGATCCTGATACACTCTTCCGATATGTCTCTGTCTGACATAATCCTTCTGAACGGAAATATCCTCTCCATTAATCAGGATCTGCCCGGCATCCACAGGAATGCTTCCGCAGATGATATTCAGCATGGAGGTCTTTCCCGAACCGTTGCTCCCCACTACGGAGACAAATTCGCCGTCCTTCACCGTAAAGTCAAAATCCTTGAACAGACAGATTTCATTGACAGAACCGGGATTATAGTTCTTGCAGATTCCCTTTAACTCTAACATTTCTTCTTCCCCTTTCTGTCCATACTGATGACAAGAATAATCAGGAACAGCACCGCCGTGATGAGCTTGATTGCATTCGCATCAATCCCCGCATACATTGCCAGCGCCACACACGCCTTGTAGAGAACAGAACCGATAATTACACTGGAGGTCACTCTGAGCAGGGTAAGCTTCCTGAACAGGCTCGTGCCGATAATGACACTCGCAAGCCCGATAACGACCGCACCTGTACCGATGGAGATTTCAAAACTGCGCTGCTGCTGTGCATAGATACAGCCGCTTAAGGAAACCAGACCGTTCGCAATCGAAAGTCCGAGAATCTTAATCAAGCCCTTGTCTACGCCGAGGCTGGTCACAATCGTATCGTTGTCGCCGACCGCCCTGAGAAGGAAGCCCGATTTCGTACTCATGTACCAGTCAAGCAGATATTTCGCCGCCATTGTGATAAGGAAAATCACGATCACTGTCTTAAAGCTGCCGAGTGCTCCGGCAAAGAGTTTATTTGTGATTCCGTTGTCAAAGATCGTTTCCCGATTGAAAATCGGCACATAGCCGCTTCCCGCCATCCACAGGTTGATCGTGTACAGCCCTGTCATCATGACAATACCGGACAACAGATCACGAACCTTCAGCTTTACATGAATCAGTCCGGTGCACATGCCGACCAGTGCGCCGCCGAGAAAAGCAACCGGCAGCGTCACAATCGCAGGTGCGCCAAGGCTGATCAGACGGACGGTGACAGCCGCCCCGAAGGGGAAGCTGCCATCCACTGTCAGATCAGGAAAATCCAAAATTTTATAGGTAATATAAACTCCCAATGCGAGGATGCCGTAAATCATCCCCTGTTCCAGAACACTCAGGATCAATGCCATAATTTTCCACTCTCGTTTCTTTTTTATTGTGTGCTTGTTGAATCAAGGATAATTTCATCAAAGCTCTGATAAGCGTCGGTTTTATATCTCTCAGGAAGTACAAGTCCGATCTTATCTGCCGCTGCGAAATTCACATACAGGCTCGGCTCGGAAATGGTCTCGAACTTCATGTCGGAAGCCTTCGCCTCCCCCTTGAGCACCTTTGCAGCCATCTTTCCGGTCTGCTTTCCGAGTTCAAAGTATTCCAGACCCATGGATGCAACACAGCCTGCCTTGACCTGCTCTACCTCAGAGCCAAAGACGGGAATACCTGCCTTGTTCGCCTCGTCAAGTACGCTCTGTAATGCGCTGACAACCGTGTTGTCTGTCAGGTTGGTAATGCAGTCCACCTTCTTCACCATGTCAGCCGCAGCCAGCGGAACCTCGGACATCGCGGTGACACCGGTCGTCACGATCTCGAAACCGTACTTGGAAGCTGCCTCCTGATATGCCGCAACCGTGCTGATAGAGTTTGCTTCGCTTGTCGTATAGATGATGCCGACATTCTTTGCATCCGGCAGAATCTCACGGATCATCTCAAGCTGTGCATCAACAGCGAGTGCATCGCAGGTTCCCGTCAGGTTGCCGACCGAGCTGCCGTCCTCATTCGCCAGTCCCGCGCCCGCAGGGTCGGAAACTGCCGTGTAGATAACCGGAATATCTGAATTTATTGTAGCATTATATGCCGTCGTTGCGGAAGGTGTGGCGATCGCACAGATCAGATCAACATTTTTGCTGACAAAGTTATTTGCGATCATTGCCGCTGTTCCCGGCTCCGCCTGTGCGTTGACGTACTCGACCTTCAGGTTCTCGCCCTCCTTGATGCCTTCCTCGGCAAGTCCCTCAAGGAAACCTTCCCGACAGTTGTCGAGGGAACCGTGTACCGCGAACTGGGAAATACCAATGGTATAGCTACCCTCCCCGGCAGACGCCGCCTTGCCGCAGCCGGTCAATGCCGCCGCTGCCATCACTGCCATCATCATCACTGCCATCATTTTCTTCTTCATAACTTTTCCTCTTTCTGCCTCATAGGCTGCAAATTTTTTTCGTTTTGCGCCTGTAGCCTGAGTGAAACGCAGATACAAAAAAGCGCCCCAAACGCATACACTGGTATGCATTTGAGACGCTGATCATACGATCCTCGCGGTGCCACTCAAATTGACTTTAAAGTCCTCTTATTCCGAATACCATCATATCCGTCGGCTTGATAACGGGTCCGAATCCCGCCGGTGCCTACCTGACCCATCCTTGCTTTGCAAGGAATCAATCAATTCAGACCGGCCTCAAAAGTCCATTCAGCAAAAGTTCCTATGCTGCCATCCCACCTCCGGCAGCTCTCTGTAATATTCCCTTAAGCCTACTACTCTTTCTCACAGGTTTACAAAACTTATGATTAGAATATGCCACCCATTTCAATTTGTCAAGTACTTTTTACAAATTTTTTATCTTGCAGGATTGCCTTTTACCGTAACACCGTCAGGCACATTCTTCGTCACAACGGAGCCCATGCCCACAAACGCATCCTTCCCGATGGATATGCCATCCCGAACAACAACATTGCCTGAAAGATAAGCTCTTTCCCCCGTAGAGGAGCTCCCCATCATCAAAACCTCCCCGACAACAATCGTATTTTTTCCCATCTTAACGTTATGCGAAATAAAGGAACAATTGTCAATACGGCTTCCGGTTCCAATAACGGTATTATCTATAGCGCCCTTGCAGACAACACTGTTTGCGCCAATCTGCACATTATTTTCTATGACAACACCTCCAAACTGAGGAATCGTAATGATGTCTCCACTCTCATTTCTGCGCGTTGTCAGTCCGTCAGAGCCAATCACGGTGTTCTCGCGGACGATGCAGTCATCACCGATCTGCACACTGCCGATAATCCGAACACCGGATGCAATATAGCAGTTTTTCCCAATCTTCACATCACCGTCCACATAAGCCCCCGGAAAAATGATCGTCCCCTCTCCGATTTCGGCCCCTTCACAGATCATGGCACCATTTTTCACCTGATAAGGCTTCGGCATGGCATTGTATGTCACATGATTTTCATGAAAGAACTTGGCAAATCCATATCGCGGTTCCTTAGAAAGAATCACGGCATGTTTTTTTGCAAGCTCCTCCGGAACAGGATGATTCTCCGGCCAGATCACAATGCATTCCTCTACGCTCAACACTGCTTCCCAGTATTTCAGAAACCCCTCTGTCACAAACATCACCGCATTGTTCCGGGGATTTGAAAGACTGGCCGGACGAACTACCTGAAATTGTTTTGTTGCATCATACTTTGATGCGTCTACGCGAAAAAACTCTTTTAACTCACCCATATTACAGCACCAATTCTTCTCTCAATACTTCAAATGCCTCTCCGTACATTCTTCCCATTTCGTATCCGCGGAATGCAGCTCTTGCCTCCACACCGCGAATCCAATAATCACCGTACTTGTTTTTCTCCGTCACATGTTCATCCAGAGCCGCGATCTTTTTGTCGATCACATCGGTAATATCTACATACAGCTGGGGACGGAAGCCCACATAGGATCTTCCCGAAGGAGAAATGGGCTCAAAAAAGTAAATCGTATTATAACGTCTTGCAGCAGAAATGGTAGACTTTCCCACTGCAACATGTGCCTGATGCGTATCGAAGGGCCAGTGTGTAAAAATGATGTCCGGCTTAATAATGTTAATCCTTTTTTCTATTGCCTCCACCGCTCTGGAATCATAGGCGATGTCCTTATTGCTGAAATCCAGAATGTCCAGATCTTTGCATCCCAGAACCCTTGCGGCATTTCTTCCTTCCTGAATAGCAGTCTCGTTTGTCCTCATGACTTTTCCGTTATAGTCAGTGTAGCCGGATTGGCTCATAACGATCATGTGAACATCATGTCCGTCGCGGACTGCCTTCGCCAAAGTCCCTCCCGCTGCCAGTTCAATATCATCCAAGTGTGCGCCGATTGCGACGATTACCTTTTTCATTCTGTCGTCTTCCTCCTTATTGTTTTGCTTTCTTACTCCTGATCGTTCTGAGTAGCATTTTCATTTTGTAAATTACCATAAATGCGAACGTAGATTTCAACTGTAGGTTAATCAGCTTTTTTTCATAATCATTCACACTCTGATTGTAATAAGCATTATTGCGGAAATCGGGGAATGTTGCCACCATTTCTTCTCCCAGCTTTCTGACAAATCCCATATCCTTCTTAAGGTCACTCTGCATGTAGGAGAACAAAGTGTTCCGATAAAAAAGAATGCTGAAATGGAACTCTACCACTTCCCGGAACTCTTCCAATGCGCCATTTTCCTTCGCATATTTCAGCATAATACGCATTGCTTCCATCCTGTCCTGGCACTTTTTCAGATCAACACTATGTGTTGTAGAATCGCCATGCTGATAGTAAAATACATTTGCCTCCGGAATGTGTTCAAAATGCTTTATCCGCATTCCTATTTCCAGAGAGGTTGCATTATCCTCATATGACATGTGCTCGGGGAAATGAAACTCCTTATCAAAGAAAATCTCCCGTGCATAAATCTTTGTGCTGAGCGGTCCCGGCTGCAACAGATACTCTTTTCTCTTTTCATGATCAAGTATTCCTGTCTGACTAAGCCGATTGCAGGCCTCCCTCTGCGTAGGGATCATCGTATGTTCATAAACCCTGCACATATCTGTTCCGACAACATCTGCTCCCGTGCGCTTTGCAACTTCCAGCATTCGTTCATAAAGATCTTCAACGACCCAGTCGTCCGCGTCCATAAACCCAATGTAACGTCCCTGCGCTTCCCGCAGTCCCAGATTTCTTGCGCCTCCCTGTCTCCTGTTCTCCGGGGACGCAATTGCTTTAACTCTTCCGGGATATTTTTTTTCAAACTCTTGCAGAATCTTCAACGAATCGTCCGTAGAGGCATCGTCAACAGCTATAATTTCCATGCTCTGCAAGGTCTGCCGTACCAAAGAATTGATGCAGTAAGTCAGATTTCCGTCCTTAGCCATATTATAGACCGGAACTATCACACTTAATTCCAACATGAAACTTTTCCTTTCTACTTACAAGATTCTTCGTCCTCTGTTTTTCTCTCCTTCTTCTTTCTCACCGCATGTTCCTTTAATTCATCCAAAGGCTCCTTGAACTTTGTGGAGGTCATTCCCGGATTCGAGCGGATCATATCACGCTGGAAGAAATCCCTCACGCCCGCCAGTCTGTCGTGATCCTCCCTGCTTACCAGATACTTTTCCTTCAAGTCAAACAGCTCGTCCTTCACGCCCTCAAGATACTCGGTCGGCTTGGTCTGCGCCATGGTCTTTATGCTGTCAAGCTTCGCCTCAATGCTGCTCTTAAGCTCCGACATGTTCTGCGTAAACTCGTCCTTTCGGTTTGAAATACTCTCGCTTGTCACTGCAACAATCACATCGAGCCGCTTCTGGATCTTCACCATCTCGCCCTTCAGCTGATCCATCTTGATCAGGATATTGCGTAGGTCGATCGCCGCCTTGAAGGAAAGCGCAAAATCCGCAAAAATGCCCGCCGTCAGAACCAGTGTCACGACGGTGAGCACCTGTCCCGGAATTGCCATGACGACCCTTTCAACGTGGACATGGATAAACTGTGTCATCAGTACCGTCAGACAGCCCCATGCCAGCGTCGAGCCCAGACAGATGTGTCCCTGAAAGTTAAACTTCTTGTTGGAATAATCCCAGTATCTTACCTTGAACAGCGCCTCCATCGTAACGCCCGTCACATACTCCAGCACTGTCGCTCCCACACAGCCCGCCAGATACGTCAGGACAATATTGTGCTGGAACGGCATGGACACCACAAGCATCATAATCGCGCCGCTGCCGTAGATCGGCAGAAACGGTCCTCTCATAAAGCCCCGGTTCGTCAGCTTCCGCTCCTTTATGGAAACATAAGTGGATTCAAAGCACCATCCGAAGAAGCAGTAGAAATAAAAGAAAAACAGCCATTGGATCGCGGTATAATGATACATAAATTCCCCTCTTTCCGATTTTCATCTGTATACTCTGACATCCACCGCGAGCTTGCCCTTCCGGGTCTCCCGCGCTTCGTCGCCGAGACTGAATTTCCCGAAGCCTCTCGCATTGACAGTCTCCCCGGCTTTCAGCAGTCTCGCATTGTTCTCGCAGAGCCTTCCGTTCACATAGACCTTTCCGGCTCTGAACAGCTCAAGACTCTTATCTCTGGACATATTATAAACCTTTGACAGAACAGCGTCAACGCGAAGAGACGCGACCTGTATCCTCGTCAGCTCCGGCTCCTCCTGCTCCAGCTCCCTGAATTCCTGCGCAACGGTACATTTCACATGGGTATGTCTGATCTGTTCCAGATTTTCACAGATGAACTCCGAAACCGAATCCAGACAAAAAAGGTAGGCCTCACCTTCGCCTACCTTTATGTCGCCTATCGTGCTCCTCACGATCCCGAGATTCATCAGTGCACCCAGAAAATCCCTGTGTGTCAAAGCATCCGCAAACTTCGGCATGAGCGGCTTTATGTGCAGACAGACGACCGGAAACGGCATTTCATAGTCCAGCTCCGCCGCATCGCCAAACCGCACAACAACCCTGTCAGCGCCCTCATAGCCGCCGTACAGGGTATGACCCGCATATTTCAAGCCCGGCTCCTCACGCCAGAAAATCTCCTGCTCTCCCAGCCCTAAGAAACTGGTGAACGTAAAGACTCCCTGCGTGAATGCCCTGTCCGCCAGATCGTGAAACCGATTCTTTAGTTGTTGTATTTCCTTTTCATTTTCCTGTGCCATAAGCTATGTGAAGCTGATGACCTCATCCTTCGGTGCCTTCGTCTTTTCCACACTGATCGCATGGAGGATGGGGCCTTCTCCTTTATAATCCTCCCAGTATTCCTTTGAAACCGTGGCAGTCACCTTGACCCATTCCTTCTGCTTCAATGCCGCCGCACCGGCAAACTCACAGGCATAGCCCAAAAATGCCATGTCCTCGGCACAGCAGGTCATAGCCATACGTCCCGGGACGAAATAATTCTTCGGGAAATTTTCCGGCTTAAGCACCATTGCCACAAACTGCAGCTTCTTGCCAATATAACGCTCCAGATGATCCATGGAGTCCAGATACCAGATGCCGTAGCCCTGATTATCCAGCACAATGGTCTCCTGCTTCAGATCATAGGGCAGATCCTCCTCAAAGATCTCGTCGATCTCTCCGTTGGAATCCTCGAAAATGACGTCCGCCTTGGCATTAACCGCCTTGATATTGCGCTTATAGGTGTTCAGCTGATCCCTGACCGTATCGCATCTGTTGAAGATAATCATCTCCGAGCCGCGGATCATCTCCGCAAGCAGCGAGCGCATGTTGGTGTAGTACATCGGGAAGGTCGAACCGTCGATCGTCGTGATCTGCTGCTCAATCTTCCAGTACCACGGAAGCTTTGCATTTTTATAGTTCCACATGCCGTTGAACTCGATGATAATTCTCTCCGGCTTGTGCTTCTTTTCCAGCTCAGTCAGCTTTTCCGGCGTGAAATCCGCCTCGTCCTCTATGAGCTCGATCTCCGTGCGGCTCTTTCTAAGTAGCGTCTCATCATACTCCTTCTCGCCCTCCTCACATAACAGAAGAAGCGTCTTTCCCTTGATCTGAAAATAAGGCTGTGCAAGAGTGAAGCTGATGAACTCCGTCTTCCCGCTTTCCAGGAAACCGTTTATCACATATACGGGTTTCATATGCTAAATCTTCCTTTCTGCCGTTTTACCGGAACAGTTCCTCCAGTTGATCCTCCTTCAGGTTGGAGCCGATGACACAGATCTTGCCCGTCACTTCCGGCTTACCGGTTCTGATGTCATGCTCTTCGGGAACATAGTCATAATAGATCCATGTGCCATCCTCAGCCGGAACCATGCCCTTCGCACGAAGGATTGCACCGTACTCGCCGCTGTCAAGCGCTGTCAGGATGCTCTCGATTTTCTCCTTGGTAAACTTGACGGGAGACTCCTTGCCCCAGCTCGTGAACACCTCATCCGCATGATGGTGGTGATGGTGATGATCATGGTCATGTCCGCAGCAGCATTCGTGATCATGGTCGTGGTGGTGATGATGCTCATGCTCGTCCTCATCGTCATCATCATCGTCATGGTCGTGATGATGATGTTCGTGCTCGTCCTCGTCATCATCGTCGTCATGGTCGTGGTGATGATGGTGCTCGTGCTCATCCTCGTCATGCAGCTGCTCCATCATCTCACGCATCATATCGTCCAGCGTATCAGCGCCCTCGATTGTCTCCAGAATTGCCTTTCCGTCAAGCTCGGCAAGAGGTGTTGTAATGATGGTCGCCTTTGCGTTGTGCTCCCGGATCAGCGCTACACACTCGGCAAGCTTCTCTGCGCTTACCTTGTCGGTTCTGCTCAGAATGATCGTTCCAGCGAATGCGATCTGATTGATAAAGAACTCGCCGAAGTTCTTGATATACATCTTTGCCTTGGATGCATCAACCACTGCAACCGCACTGTTTACCTTCACATTCAAGTTTGTAGCGACGTTCTCCACCGCCTTGAGTACATCGGAAAGCTTTCCGACGCCTGACGGCTCAATCAGTATTCTCTCCGGCGCATAGGTCTCAATCACTTCCTTCAGGGAGCTGCCGAAGTCGCCTACCAGAGAGCAGCAGATACAGCCGGAATTCATCTCCTTAATCTCAATGCCTGCCTCCTTGAGGAAGCCTCCGTCAATACCGATCTCTCCAAACTCATTTTCAATCAGCACGGTCTTGCTGCCGTCCAGCGCTTCCTTTAACAGCTTCTTAATCAGCGTTGTCTTACCTGCGCCGAGAAATCCTGAAAAAACATCTATTTTCGTCATTGTAATCCATCCTTTCTTTGCCATAAATACTCTAAACAGATACATTGTCTACCATATTTCGAGGCTTGTCAAGAAGCCGAATCTAAAACTTTGATAAATTAGAGTAACAGTTCTGGCAGAATCAAGCTCAACGGCACGACCGCCAGTTCTCCCTCTCCATCCGTCCCGGACAAAATTCCGAGAAAATGTCCCTGACTGTCAAATAACCCTCCGCCGGACATTCCATGCATTCCCTCTGCCCTTGCCCAGATCATATATTGACCGTAATCCTCCATGAATATCCACGGTTCCAGAATGTTCCCCTCATAAGCCTCCGCTGCCACGCCGCTCCGGCACCCCATGGCAATGCAGCCGTCTCCCGCGCGCACAGCGTCAAAAGCATCCTTATCCACATTCGCACAGAGATAATTCGCCCTATGCTCCGCCGGAATACTGTCCACCTCCAGTCTGACAACCGCAAGATCAGCCGGTTCAAAGCATTCATAGTTCCCGGAAACCGTCTGCCAGCCGTCCGCAAAGGTCAGCAGCGCGTCCTCCGTCGCATTTTCCAGAAGATGCGCAGCGGTCAGAATCAGAAGCTTTCCCTCCCCCGCCTGATAGATCACGCCGCTGCCCAGAAGACCGTCCGCCTCAATCCGCACCATCATGCCCGCCCCTGTCCTTTGAAGCAGGTCTGCCAGATTCGTATTTTCCGGGTCATCTGCATCCAGAAGCTCCATTTCACATAGCGACTCCTCCACAGGCTGCTCCACACATTCCGTTTTTCCCTCTGCTGCGGATGCGTCGTTCCGTTCCCGTTCGTGCTCCTCTGCTTCCTGTCCTGCAACAGTCTGCCCGCTGTCCTCTGTACTATTCTGTGCGCTGTCCGTACTGTTCCCCTGCATTCCGCACCCGGCGAGAAGCAGACAGCATATAAAAACTGCCAATGCTCGATTTTTCAATCTAACCTCCTAAACAACAAAAAGAACCGCCGAAAAACGATTCTTTTTACATAAGCAAAACGATAAGCCGGGTTATGTCGTTGAACGGTCATCTATCTAGTACGGCTGTTGCCAGCCGCATCAAGCGACCTACCTGAAAGCAGACCGGGCAAGTCTATCGCTCTCTGTTTGGTCTTGCTTCGGATGGGGTTTACATGGCTCCGCCTGTTACCAGGCGGACGGTAGTCTCTTAAGCTGCCTTTCCACCCTTACCAGCCCATATAAAGCTGGCGGTATATTTCTGTTGCACTAGCCTTGGAGTCGCCTCCACCGGACGTTATCCGGCATCCTGCCCTATGAAGCCCGGACTTTCCTCACCTGCCGGAACTGCCAAAATGGCAGCCCGCAGCCGCGACCGTCTGTCTTACTTACCTGTCTACTATACCCTATTCCGCTCTAAAAAACAAGACCGAACCCACCTTCAAAATACTTTTCCAAATTCCGCCGACCGCTGTTTCCTCAGTTCTGCCTATTCGCATGCCTGCATAGCAGGCATTGCTCCTGCCGTCCGCTGTTTCCTTCCAGTTCTGCCTATTCGCATGCCTGCATAGCAGGCATTGCTCATATAAGGCGTCCCGCCTTATAGAAACAGTCCTGCCCTGTGCGCTTCGCGAGCAAGCTCGCACGCGCGTAGGGCAGGACTGTTTCTGCACGGCAGAACTGGTGCGCCTTATACGTTGAAGCAGCTGCCGCCGACAAATTCGCGGCAGATAGAATTGTTGGGCAGGGTCTCGCTCGAAACTCCGAGGAAGTAGTCGAGGAATTTCAGAAGCCGCTTTGCCTCGTAATATTCCGGTGCCTCCTTCGGGATCTGGAACAGCAGTGGCTCCGCAAAGGTCTTTAAAACCGCAAGCTCAAAGATCTGCGCCGAGTTGAACATCGCGTCTGCGCCCTCCTGATAAGGGAAAATATTCTCCTCTTCCCCGCGCCTTACCGACGGCCACATCTGGATCGTCCTTTGGGCGCTCGCCCCTCTGGTTCTGGCATCTCTGACCATTCTCCGCAGCAGTCTTCCGTCTGTTGTCGGAATCCGGTTATGCCCGTCAATGTTCAGGGTCGTTAGGGCACTGATATAAATTTTGAACTTACTTTCGTCCGGCAGGGCATAGGACATTCTCTCATTCAGCCCGTGAATGCCTTCGATGACAAGAATATCATCCTTCCCGAGCTGCTTGTAATTTCCCCTGTATTCCCGCTTGCCAAGCTTAAAGTTAAAGGATGGGAGCTCCACGCGCTCGCCCGCCAGCAGCTTCATCATATCCTCGTTGAACTGCTTCACGTCCAGCGCCTCAAGGCATTCAAAATTGTAATCCCCGTTTTCATCTCTGGGTGTCAGCTCGCGGTCTACGAAATAATCGTCCAATCCGATCGGGTGCGGCACCTTGCCGAGGGTGCGGAGCTGGATGGAGAGCCTGTGTGAAAAGCTCGTCTTGCCGGACGATGACGGCCCTGCAATCATGACAAATTTCACATTGCCTCGATTCACGATCTCCTTGGCGATCTCGCCGATCTTTCTCTCCTGCTCCGCCTCCTGAATCAGAATCAAATCGCTCATGGAACCGCTGCAGATCTGGTCGTTCAGATCTCCGACTGTCTCAATTCCTGCCTTCCTGCCCCAATCCTGAGAAGCCTCCATCGTCTCGAAGAGCTTTCGGCGCTCATCAAACGGCTCAACCTCCGTCGGATTCTTCTTCGTCGGAAGCAAAAGCATAAAGCCGTCCTCATACGGCAGGATCTCAAACCACTTCACATATCCCGCATTCGGAAGCATATATCCGTAATAATAGTCGTAATAACCGTCAATGTCGTAGATATTGACCGCAGAGCTTCTTCTGTAACGGAAAAGTCTCTCCTTATCCTGCATTCCGCGCGCCCGGAACAGCTCCATCGCCTCGTCCAGCGGATACGACCGCTTCATAAAAGGTATCTTTTTCTCCACAAGCTCCTTCATCCGGCTCTTGATCTTATCCGCACTCTCCTGCGTCACCGGCACCTTACCGCAGACATTGACATAATATCCGTGCCCGATTGCAAACTCCACGCAGCTCTGCTGGGCTGCCTCCTCGCCGAACACATCGTAAATTCCCTTCAGTAACAGCATCGTCGCCGTCCGGACATAAGTCTTATAGCCGACATCATCCTTCAGCGTAAAGAAGTCCACCGTGCAGTCCCTTGTCACCTTCTTGAAAAGCTCCCTGATCTTGCCGTTTACAGCAACCAGCGCGATCATTCCGTCGTATTCCTTCTGGTAATCCGCTGCAATAGTCTCATAGGATGTCCCCTGCGCAAACTCTCTCTTTTCCCCGTGTATCGTCACTGTAACCATGTGCTACCCTCCCAAATTCTGATTCTCGATGCTGTCGTCTCCCGACCTGCGGCTCATTCAGTCCTGAAACCATTGAAGCGCATTCCCGATCCCGGATAACTCCGCTTTGATTTCCGCCAGCCGCTTCTCCGTGCGCCCGGTCTCCTCCTGCGCAAGCTTTTCTGCAAGCTCCGACATGACCTTCTTCCGGAATAAAAGATACTGCTGCAACACCGGGTGTTTCTCTCTTAACAACAGTTCCCCATATTCGTCAAAAAGCCGCTGTTCCTCAGTCGTGTACTGCCCCGTGGCAGCGACTTTCCTGTCAGGGACAGCCCTCATCGAGAAATAATATTTTCCTTCCTCATAGACTGCATCCTCAGCCACAACGCGGAAACCGTTCGTCCGCAGAAACTCACGGAATACCCGAAGCTCTGACTGTGGCTGGAGAATCAGTTCTCCGAGCGCCTCCGCCTTCTCCATGCTCTCAGACACAATCCGCGCCATCAGCCTGCCGCCCATGCCCGCACACACGAGCGTATCTGCCTCGCCCAGTCTGTATTCGTACAACCCGTCTGACAGTCTGGTCTCTATGTACTCTCCCAGCCCGCATTCCGCAATATGCTGCGCCGCTGCCGCCAGCGGGCCTTTCCTGACATCCATCGCCAGCACTCTCGGGCTGATTCCCTGCTGCACGAGATAAATTGACAGAAACCCATGATCGCACCCGACATCCACGACCCGGCTTCCCCGCGTCACCATATCCGCAAGCATCCCGAGCCGCCTTGACAGGACGACCCGTCCGTCCCTCATCAATCCAGATAATCCTTCAGCTTTCTGCTGCGGCTGGGGTGGCGCAGCTTTCTGAGTGCCTTCGCCTCAATCTGGCGGATTCTTTCACGCGTGACGTTGAATTCCTTGCCGACCTCCTCCAGCGTGCGCGCACGGCCATCGTCCAGACCAAATCTCAGTCTGAGCACCTTCTGCTCCCTGTCGGTCAGCGTGCTGAGCACCTCGACCAGCTGTTCCTTCAACAGTGTAAATGCCGCTGCATCTGCGGGCACAGGAACATTGTCATCCTGAATGAAATCTCCAAGATGGCTGTCCTCCTCCTCACCGATGGGTGTCTCAAGCGATACCGGCTCCTGACTGATCTTTAAGATCTCGCGGACACGCTCTACCGGCATGTTCATCTCCTCCGCGATCTCCTCCGGCGACGGCTCGCGTCCCAGCTCCTGCAGCAGCTGTCTGCTGACACGGATCAGCTTATTGATCGTCTCAACCATATGCACAGGAATACGGATCGTTCTCGCCTGATCTGCAATCGCTCTTGTGATTGCCTGACGAATCCACCATGTTGCATAGGTGGAAAATTTGTAGCCCTTGCGGTAATCAAACTTCTCAACAGCCTTAATCAGACCCAGATTACCTTCCTGAATCAAGTCAAGGAACAGCATGCCTCTGCCGACATAACGCTTTGCAATGCTGACAACCAGACGCAGGTTCGCCTCTGCCAGGCGCTTCTTCGCCTCCTGATCTCCAAGCTCCATGCGCTTTGCAAGCTCGATCTCCTCCTCTGCGGAAAGCAGCGGAACCTTTCCGATCTCCTTCAGGTACATACGGACAGGGTCTTCAATGCTGATTCCGTCTGGCACGGAAAGGTCGATGTTCTCCACATCCACCTCGTCCTCTTCTGTCAGAATGATTTCTTCATCATCCACGTCATCGTCATCCGTGATACGCAGCACATCCACATTATTCTGCTCCAGTACCTCCAGGATTCTCTCGAACTGCTCCTCCTCCAAAGGCATGTCCGCAAAAAAGTCATTGATTTCCTGATACTCCAGCACATTTTTCTTCTTCTTCGCGACAGCTAAAAGCTCTTTGACCTTCTCGTCAAACCTTGCCTGTGTGTTTTCATCCATTGTAGTAATTCCATCCTTCCTTCGGGAAACTCCGCTCCCTGATATAATCATTGCCTTAATCCAGCGAAATATGCGCCTTTGCCAGCTCCTCCAACGCCTTCTTGCCGGCGATTACCTGACTCAATGCATTTACATCACTGCCCATTTTTCCACAAAAATATTCATAGCTGTTCTTTTTTACGGAAAGTAATATGTCGTGGAACGCCTTTTCCCTCTCCTGCTTCGTTCCAAGCTCCGGCAGATTCGTGTTAAACAACTCCGCCGCCTGCCGCTGCTCCTCCTCATCCTCAAAGGTGCTGATGATTCCGGCGGGATTAAACTGACCGGCATCCATGTCCGAAAATAGCTTCTCAGCCACCTTGCGGTACAGCTCCTCCGTAAAGTCGTCGGCTGTGATATATTTTCTGACCTTTGCGTAGACCGAAGGCTCGTCCGTGATCCATGTCAGCAGAAGCCTCTGCACCTTTCTCGCGTTTTCCTCCGGGTGATTCTTCTGCTGCACGCCGGATTTCGGACGCTCCACCGGCTTTGCAAGCCCTGTCTGCGCCGCATAGCCCGCGACAAGCTTTCGCAGGTTTTCAATGCCTATGAAGTACTTCTCCGCGATTGCCTGCAAATAATTATCCCGTTCCACATCCTCCGAGAACTCACAGAGCTTCTTTGCAATCTCTCTGTGGAACTTCGTCTTGGACTCCGGGTCATTCATGTCAAACTGCCCCTCAAGAATCCTGATTTCAAAGAAAAAGCTGTTCTCCGCGTGATCGATCCGCTCCTGAAAGGCTTCCTTGCCGAGCGCCTTCATGAACTCATCCGGGTCCTTATACGGCTTCATATTGATGACGCGGCCGGTCAGCCCGGCATCCCGCAGAATCCCTATGCCGCGCAGCGCCGCCTTGATTCCTGCGCCATCGCTGTCATAGGCGAGCAGGACATTCTCCGTATATCTGCGGAGCAGGTTTGCCTGCTCCGGCGTGAACGCCGTTCCCAGCGACGCAACCGCCTGTGTGAAGCCCGCCTGATGCATGGAAATGACATCCATATAGCCCTCACAGATGATAATATTCCCGCTTCTCGCCGTCCGCGCGAAATTCAGTCCGTACAGGTTCCGACGCTTGTCAAATACCGGTGTCTCTGGGGAATTCAGATACTTCGGCTCCCCGTCCCCCATAACTCTGCCGCCAAAGCCGATCACTCTGTTGTTAACATCCTGAATGGGGTACATTACCCGGTTCCAGAACTGGCTCAGCAGTCCGTGCCTCTCCGAGTAATTTGCAAGCCCCGCCTCCTTGATCAGTTCATCCTCAAAGCCCTTGCTTCTGAGATACTGCACCAGTTCGGCACCGTTCTTTCCGGCATAGCCGAGTCCGAAATGATGCATCGTCTCGTCCGTCAGCTCCCTCTTCTTCAGATATTGATAGCCGACGGCTCCGTGCGGCGAGCGCAGCTGGTAATAGAAGAACTTCGCCGCTTCCTTGTTGACCTCGAGCAGCCTTGCACGCTTTCCCGCCTTCCGCTTCTGCTCCTCGGTGTATTCCATCTCCGGCAGCTTTACTCCCGCGCGCTCCGCGAGAAGCTTCACCGCCTCCGGAAAGGAATAGTTCTCATATTTCATCACAAAGGTATAGACATTTCCGCTGACACCGCAGCCGAAGCAATGATACATCTGCTTGCTGCCCGACACAGAGAAGGAAGGTGTCTTCTCCCCGTGAAAGGGACAGCATGCCCAGTAATTGCCACCCTTTTTCTGCAGCCTGACATATCCGGACACCACATCCACTATATCGTTTTTCGACCTGATCTCCTCAACTAGTTCCTCTGGATAGTACATCCATACCTCCACAAGACCGGATGCCTTTCCGGTCGTTTACAATAAAATCCATGACTTCGGTATGTAGATCTCCTCGTACAGCGCAATGGCAAAGCGATCCGTCATGGCGCCCACATAGTCACAGACTACCTGCTCCCTCGGTTCCCCCTCCGAGAGCAGATTTAAAAACTCCTCCGGCATATCGTCAATATGCTTCATGAAATGCTGGTAAAGCGTTTCCATCAGCATCTCCGCCTTGCCCTCCTCACCCTTCGCAACCGGGTTCTGGTAGACATTTTCAAACATAAACTGTCGCATGTCCCGCATCGCCTTGTCAATGCTCTCCGACATGCAGATGTCATTCTTTCCCATACTGTTCGTCACGATGTCATGCACAAAGTGGTCAAGCCTCTCGCTCGGCGTGCTGCCGATCACATCCCTGATCTCCTTGGGGACATCACTCTCCTTGAGTATGCCCGCGCGCACCGCGTCATCCATATCGTGATGGATGTAGGATATTTTGTCGGATAGCCGTACCACCTTCCCCTCCAGCGTATGCGGCTTTCCGATCGTCTGATGGTTCAATATTCCATCCCTGACCTCATACGTCAGATTCAGTCCCTGTCCGCCCCTCTCCAGCCTGTCAACCGTGCGGACGCTCTGCTGGCTGTGTTCAAAGCCCAGCGGGCAGACTCTGTTCAGCGCCCTCTCTCCCGCGTGGCCGAACGGCGTATGCCCCAGATCATGTCCCAGCGCAATCGCCTCGACAAGATCCTCGTTCAGCTTCAATGCCTTCGCTATCGTCCGTGCATTCTGCGACACCTCGAGGGTATGCGTCAGTCTGGTACGGTAATGGTCTCCCTCCGGGGACAGGAAGACCTGCGTCTTATCCTTCAGTCTGCGAAACGCCTTGCAGTGCAATATCTTATCCCTGTCGCGCTGAAATGCGGGACGGATATCACACTCCTCTTCCTCCTTCAGTCTCCCCTTGGAATTCATGCTCAACGAAGCGTAAGGGCTTAAATATTCCTTTTCCCTCAGTTCCAAGCTCTCTCTGATTGTCATGTTTCCTCACCTTCTGCCGTGAAACGGCACACTAAACGTATACAGGTAAAAACAATCTCCAATCTATATATTCTGCGCCAAACCCAGTTTTCCTTTTTTCTAACGGCAGATATCGTAAATAAATTCCGCATTTTTATCCATGGCATCCCTCGCTGCCTTCACCGGCGACATCTGGAAGACATGCCACATCCCGGGGTACGTATCCATCCGCACGGAAACATTCGCGTCGACAAATGCCTGATGCAGCCGCTCGGAATCGCTCAACAGGATCTCATTTTCCCCCACCTGGATATAGGTCGGTGGAAAGCCATCAAAATTTCCGAACAGCGGCGATATAAGCGGATTCTTAAGCTCCTGTCCCCCGGCATACGCCTCCACCATCCGGTCGATATACGCCTTGTTCAGAACCGGATCAAGCTCCGCCTTGCTCTCAAAGGACTGTCCGGAGGAAGTCAGATCCGTCCACGGGGACATCAGTATAAGTCCACGCGGCAGGAGCCTTCCCTCCTGCTTCAGCTTCAATGTGAGGGACAGCGCCAGATTTCCACCGGCGGAATCTCCCGTCAGAATAACATCCCTCGAACCGTAGCCGAGCAGCATCAGATAGTCCCAGACCTTCATCGCATCCTCAGTCGCCGCCGGATACGGATGCTCCGGTGCCAGCCTGTAGTCAAAGCACAGCACATCCATAGAGGTGGATTCCGCCAGCTTTGACGTCAGCGTCCTCGCATAGATCCTGCTTCCGGTCGAATATCCGCCGCCATGGCAGTGAAGAAGAATATATTTCTTCATGTGCGCCCTGTTCACGCTGACCCATTCCGCATCAATGTCGTCAATTTTAAATTCTCTGTAGCTGACAGCCTTGGTGTTGCTCATCATCGCTCCGATCGCATCCTGTGACTGCCTGTGTTTTTCCAGATCAGGATTTTCCACAAGCCCATGCACCCGTCTGATCAGATGCATCAGATTCTGGTTTCTTCTGTTCATTATATTCTTCTCCCTTCGGAAAATGTAAAGATTCCGCTCCCGTTAGAAATGCAGCCTTCTTCTGACCGCATTGCGGAGTCGTCTGCGGGACAAAAGTGTCACGATCGCAATGTCGAGAATGACACATACCGTCATAACAACCGCCGACCAGCTCAGGGAAATGTGTCCCGAGACAAACCTGTCGATCAGTATCTCCAGTCCGACACAAAACACACCTATCACAGTAAACAGATAGAGCGCAACTGTCAGAAATGACTTCGGAAGCCTTCTGACACAGAAGGCAAAAATCTCCGCAAGAACCGTCAGCAGCGCAACGATAGGGAGTCCGAGTCCCCAGAGCCACTCCCTGCTCCCGGACAGGAAGGTCAACATAAAGAGGTAAAGTCCGACCGCGCCCCCGTCATACAGCAGCGAGACATAGACCGGCTGCTTGGTATAGATCACCGCCGGTATAATCATCACCCAAAGAATCACGCATGCCCCGATCACCGCCAGCGACCACAGATTATCCCTGAACACAAAAGCGTTCAGGATTCCGCAGGTGACAGCAGTTGCAAGCACTACCATGGAAATCAGCAGACCGAGGTCCTTTCTTTTCACTGTCTCCACCTGTCCCTTCTCCGTCGGGAACGGATGCTGTGCTTTCGCAATCTTCTCCAGTTCCCTTGGATTCAGCACCGGTGTGTTGCACAGAGGACATTCCTTCGCGGAGGCATCCAACTCCACACCACAGTTTACACAATATGACATATCAATCATCCGCCCCTTCCCTGTTGCTCTCTATTTTGACATGGATTCCATCCTTTACCAGTTTGCGGAAAAAATACCGCTCCACATCCGCCTCTATGATGCTGCTCGCAAAATTGATCGTCAGGACATCACCGAAGCTGATGATCGCACAGTTCGTTCTCCTCGAAAACGGCTGCCCCATATAGATGTCGAACCGTTCAATGTAAGGCTTCATGCCCTCCGGCACCTTAAGCGCCCCCATATTCGTCAGTCCCGCCGAGGAATTTCTGTCCTGTATCTTCGTGTAAAACGTTCTGACGACCAGATCCTTGATGAAAAGCGGCACGACACGGATCACCGGATTCCGCTGGGTCGCCGCGTTTGTCGTGATGTCGCCCCTCAGAAGCTTCTCGTTGATGTAATAGTGCATATAATTCTGCACCTGCGTCACAATCTCCTCAAAGGTGTACTCTCCCAGCCTCGGATCGACTCCCGGATAGATCATGGTAATGAAATTCCGCAGTGTGATCGACGGAAAGAATCTGCGCAGGTTCACCGGCATGGCAATCTTTACGGGATGAAGCCGGATATGCGGCTCCTCAAGCTGTTTTTTCAGCAGTGCATGCAGAAGCACCGCGTTCAGATACTCCGTGATCGTGGCATGATAGCGCTTCGCAACCGCCATAACCTCCGATACGGACATAATGCCGTCGATAATGTTCAGCGTATAAAAGGGCTCCGCCGTTCCTCTGACACGGTATGCCTTCTCCTGTAATCTCGGCGGGCACACCTTGGCGTTGGCATATCTCATGTAAGCGTCTTCCAGCTCCTCCGGGTCAGGCGTCGCATTGATGTCAAGGACAAAACCCGTATTTTCAATGTCCGTATGCCCGAGTAACCGCAGGTAAGTTGCCGTCAGTGTCTGCAGCACGCACATCCCGCCTGTTCCGTCACCCAGACTGTGATGCGCCTCCAGTGCAATGCGATTGCGGAAATAATAGACTCTGACAAGGTATCGGTTGTTCCCCTTAAAATTCATCGGCTGGCATGGATTCTTGACATCCGGCTGCACAAACGGTCCCGGACGGTCGTTCGGCTCAAGGTATCTCCAGAACAATCCTTTACGGATCGCTGCCTTGTATGTCGGAAATCTCGGCAATGTCATGTCAAGAGCCTTCTGAAGCACTTCCGGTTGAATTTCCTCCTTCAATACCACCGACAGCCGGTACACGGAAGAAAAATCCCGTCTCTGTAACGTAGGATACACAATAGCGGACAGATCGAGCTTATACCAGTCCTTACGCCCGCCCCTTTCTTTTGCTTCCTCTTTCTCCATTGGCTTTCCAACCTTTCCAATTTTACTTAGAGAAAAAAAGAGTGCTAAGCTTTCTACTTAACACTCTTCCTAAATGCAGGAAAAGAGACTTGAACTCTCATGGTATTGCTACCACACGGACCTGAACCGTGCGCGTCTGCCAATTCCGCCATTCCTGCGTCCTTCGAACAAATCATATTCTATACGATTCGTTCCCAAAAGTCAATAGGAATTTTTCAAATTTTTCAAAAAGTTTTAAAAATAGCTGTTAAACAAATTCCCATTGCTGAAATTGCTGTTATAAGAGCCTCTGGAAGTGTACCCACCACTTCTGTTTGCTGCGCTGCCCGCCGCATTCTTAATCAGCGAAGACTGCGCAGAGATACGGTAGCCGTAAGCACCGTCATTGCTGAACAGGGACTTTACCTTAGACATATCTGCCTTCATAAAGGTATCCTTGTCGAGCTTTAAGGTGCCGTCAGTCTGAATGCTCACTCCCATCTCTGAAAGTGCCTTAGACTTATTCATTGTCAGCTGGTTCAGGTACGTCATGCGGTGTCCCAACGTCTTATCTGTCAGGTCTCCTGTCGCCTTGACAACAGAATTATAGTCCTTGACAAAGTTGTTGACAGCTGTATAGATAGCGTCGGTGTTGTAACCCTTGGTCACTGTCTCAACGCCGTTTTCGTCCTTGGATTTAATATCCTTCTCCTCAAACAGTTTCTTATCCATCAGCGCTTCTGTCGAGGACTTCAGGGAATCCGCTGCCTTCTGGACGCTCGTATACTTCTGAGCCTCCGTCGATTTTACATTGGTCTTTGCGGTCGTCTGGGTATCTTTCGTCTTATCGGAAGAATTCGCCTTAAAATAAGCCTTCATCAGCTTGCCGTAGCTGCCGTTCTTGATGCTCGCATAATCGCTGAGCCAGCTGCTTCCCGCTACGCCTGCCGCACCGCTCCCAAGACTGGAGAACAGATAAGAAACATCGTTTTTCTGATGAATATTGATACTCATATTTCCACCTCCGTGTCTGTGCTTTCACAAGGCATCCCTGCCATTCGAGCAACATCAATCGGTAAATGGAAGCAAGGAGGCTCGAACTCCTGACCTTTCGCGTGTGAGGCGAACGCTCATCCCGGCTGAGCTATGCTTCCTTCTACCTTTATTCTAACACGCTGAAACAAAAAATCAAGTTAAATCTTTAATGCTTTATCTACAGGCACGGAACATACCACGCCCTTAGCCTCCGAGCGCATTCCGTATTCCTTGTTTACCTCTTCCATGATCTGATTGCGCACACTGTCCGGTGCAAGGATCGCAATAATCTCCTTCTCCTCCGACAGCTGGGGATCAAGCAGCTGCTCCGCTCCCGCCATTCTCGCACGGATTACCGTTCCGCCGGTCGCTCCCGCCTTTCTCGCCGTCTGCATAACGCCGTCCGTATATCCCTGATTTACCGTGATCAGGATCAGGCTGTGCTGGTATTCACTCTTCATGGCTCTCTCCTCTCCTTTTGCCTCCCCGTTCTCCGACTGGAGCAGAATCAACTCCGACACAAGCCGGTTGATCGCCGAGGTCGTCAGCAGCATCATCAGTCCGTTAAAGCCGAGTCCCGAACTCAGATCCTTTGAGATGTCTGTCGCCAGTGCCTCGACCGTCCTGTGGGGCGCATAGCTGATGACGATATCCTTGTTGTTGCTGACCAGTCCGAGAATATCCATCATTTCAGAGGAAGCCGTTCCCTGCCCCACACACTGCATGTGGAAGCCGATGCCCTTCTTTCTCAGCATCTCTATGTACGCCTTCGCCTTTCCACGCTCTATAATGGAAGCGATCATCATGATCCGCTCCGACCTTGCTGTACTCACGCTCCCACCTCCTCGTCCTCTTCATCATAATAAAGAATGCTGTCTTCCAGCTGATCCATCTCGTAATGAGCCTTAGCTACCATTCTCTTTCTCTTCACATCGCTCCACAGACCCATGATCTGGATAGTGATGAGCGGTGTCATTGCCACCATGGCGACAAGCCCGAACGCATCCGTCATGACATTACCGCCGTGCGCCTCACACGCTCCCACTGCAAAGGGCAGCATGAAGGTCGTCGTCATCGGTCCGCTGGCAACACCACCGGAGTCGAACGCGATACCGGTGTAGATCGGCGGCACAAGGAAGGTAATCACAAGGGATATGGCATAACCGACGATCAGGAACGGATAAATCGGTATGCCGGTCAGCACACGGAGCATCGATATGCCGACAGAGACGCCGACACCGATGGAAAGCGCATAGCCGATCGACTTCTGTGAAATTGCGCCGTTCGTCACTTCTTCAACCTGCTTCTTCAAGGTATGTACCGCAGGCTCCGCTGATACCACGAAATATCCCATGACAATACCTGCTGCAATGAGCCAGTATTTGTGTTCTCCTCCGGCGATCTCCGCACCGATCAGCTTTCCGGCGGGCATAAAGCCGGCGTTTGCGCCTGTCAGGAACAGCACAAGACCTATGTAGGTATAGACAAGACCGACACTGATCCTCAGCATCTGATGCTTGTGAAATCTTCTGTAGATAAGCTGGAATATGATAAACACCGCCACAATCGGCAGGAACGCAATCAGTACTTCTTTCCCGTATACCGGCATCTCGCCCATAATATACCGGAAGGCTTCCTTGGTCGTCAGATACTCTCCCACCACCGTCGCCGTCGTCTCGGGACTGGGCGAATAGCAGATACTGAGAATCAACACGGAAAGGATCGGGCCGATACTGCACAGGGCAACCAGACCGAAGCTGTCCTCCCCGGAATGCTTGTCGCTCCTGATCGATGCCATTCCGGCTCCAAGCGCCATGACGAAGGGCACGGTGATCGGTCCGGTAGTCACTCCGCCGGAGTCAAATGCCGTGGGAATAAAGTCCTTCGGTGCAAAGAATGCAAGGATCATGATAACGCCGTAGAAAACCACGAGCAGTTTTGAAAGGGAAACCCCTTTGCGCGTTCTCACCATGGAAACCACAAGAAAAATGCCGACGCCAACCGCGACTGACAGAATAAGTGCAAGATTAGGGATGGACGGAACCTGCTCCGCCAGAACCTGAAGATCGGGCTCTGCGATCGTGATCAGCATTCCGAGAACAAAACATACTGCAATCGATACCAGAAACTTTTTTGATTTATTGATCTGTACGCCTATGCCTTCGCCCAACGGCTGCATCGACATACCTGAGCCGATGGTAAACAGGCTCATTCCGAGAATCAGCAGAACGGTTCCGAAAACGAAAAGAACCAGAATTCCCGAGTTCATCGGTGCAAGGCTGACACTCAATATTAACACAATCGCCGCGATGGGCAATACCGACTTGGTTGCTTCTCCCAGTGCATCTCTGATAAATTTCACTTAGTCTCTCCTTCTTGTCTCAATCATCCGCATAAAATCTAAGTTTAGGATAACAATTCAAACTGGAAAAGTCAACCAGTCGGTATATTATTTTATAGGATATTTATATTTTCCGTCACACCTCTGCGGCAGTCTGGCTCATCTTGAGCTGTGCGTTTACAAGACCGTAATAAATGCCCTTTTTCTCCAACAGCTCATTGTGCGTTCCGATCTCCGCCACGCCGTGCCGGTCAATGACAACCAGTCTGTCGGCATTGCGGAGCGTGGACAGACGGTGCGCGATTGCGAACGTCGTCCTGCCCTTCACCAGACGATCCAGAGCCTGCTGGATCAGGAATTCGCTCTCCGTATCCAGTGCCGATGTCGCCTCGTCTAAGATCAAGATTCTCGGGTTGTTCAGAATGGCTCTGGCAATGGCGATTCTCTGTCTCTCGCCGCCTGAAAGATTATAACCGTGCTCTCCGACATAGGTATTGTAGCCGTCAGGCGTCTTACAGATAAAGTCATGTGCGTTTGCCGCCCTCGCCGCCCGGATGACCTCCTCTAGCGTCGCATCCTGCTTTGCAAAGCGGATATTCGCCAGAATGCTGCCTGAGAACAGGAAGGTTTCCTGCAGCACAACACCGATCTGTGAATGCAGGCTCTCCATCTGAATGTCTCTCAGGTCACAGCCGTCGAGCAGAATCTTTCCCTGATCCACATCATACAGTCTCATGATAAGATTAATCAGCGTTGATTTTCCTGTACCGGATGCCCCCACCAGACCGATCATCTCGCCGGGCTTCACCGAAAAGCTGATGTTTTCCAGCACCGGCTCGTAGGTCTGATAGCCGAAGGATACATTTTCAAACTCGAAGGCACCCTTGATGGGAAATGCCTTGGAATTTTCCTTGTCCGCAAGCTGTGGCTCCTCGTCCAGCACATCATAGATACGGTTCAGGCTCGTCATCATCTGCATCACCTGACGCGGCAGATGTGTCATCCAGCTCAAAGGCCCGAACAGATAGCCGCTGTACGTCACAAACTGCACAAGCTGACCTACCGTCATGTCACCGTCGAGCACCTGTACGCCACCAAAATAGACGGCAATATAGGTTCCGACACCGAGCAGGAAGGTTAAAATAGGGAAGAATACCGCCCAGAAGGTCTCATTTTTCTTCTGGATCGTGGCAAACTCCTTCGTCTTCTCCGTAAATCTGGCGCTCTCGCGCTCCTCCTGTCCGAAGGACTTGACGATACGCATGCCTGCAATGATGTCCTGCAGATTGCTGCTCAGATCATCGAATTTCAGCCACTGTCTGTGGAAGATCGTCCGGATATGGTGCCAGAACATCCTCGTGACAACGATTACCGCCGCGACAAACACGAGAGACAAAAGCGTCATCTTCCAGCTGATGACAAACATCATGACCAGCGAGACGATCATTGTCACAAGCGTCGAAAGCATGTCGCCGAACACCTCTTCCATAAACTGCCTGATCTGCTTCGTGTCGTGGGCAACACGGTTCATAAGCTCTCCCGGACGCCTGTTGTTGATAAACGACAGGGACAGCACCTGAATCTTATAGTACAGCTTCTTTCTCAGGCTCATGCTGATGTAAGCCCCCAGTTTCGCGCAGTTCCAGTAACGTAAAACATAGAGCGAAAGCCTTGCCACCAGCAGCACAAAGGTAATGATGATGAAGGTCCAGAGCTGCTTCATCGTTCCGTTTCCATCTGTCAGCGCGTCATCGATGAACTGCTTCTGTACCATCGGGGTCACAAGCTCGACCGCCGCGATCAACAGCAGCATCACGGAGATCAGCAGCAGTCTTCCGACGAACTCTCCGCAGAGCGCCATAAATTTTTTCAGGGTATCCGCCTTGCCGTCACAATACGGGCAATGGCTTGTTCCCGGCAGCGCGCGTCCGCATTTTTCACAGTACTTCTCGTATTCCCTGCTGGTGACGCGATCTTTTTCGGAAAGCTTTCTGCCCTCCGCCCCAGCTGAGATGATGGTCTGTGCTCCTCTTGCGACATAGGCAACGCGGGTGATGTGCTTCATCGAGAACCTTGCCGCACACGAGGTGCTGCCGTCCTTGCCGAACACTGTCAGGATGCCGCTGTAGACCTGATGCTCGCATTTTATCTTTTCGCAGTCAGCAAGCTCGTACTCAGCCGCTTTGCTGCTGCCCTCCAGCACGATCAGCCTCTCCTCCGTCACGACGATCCATGTCGTCTCGGCATAGGCTGTCTCTGCGCTTTTCCTGCCGTTATCGAACCCCAGATCAACGGGCACGCAGTACCAGACAGTCTCTCCGTCCCGCAGCGCGAGCGCCCTCTGCTGAGGCTCCTCCAACGTATATAATAATTTCATAGTGTCTCCTTACTACTCTCTACAATCGGATATTTGTGAAACCTGTGTTTTCCAAAGTGACGTTGCACAAAATGCGCAGACCACCGCAGGCACGCTCTCGCTACCTTCCGCACGCAGCGGTGCATAACATGCCAAAGTACGCCATGTAAACACCGGCGGCTCCAGAGTGCGCTGCTTGTGGTCAGGCGCATTCTGCAC
>OIZA01000329.1_pt1 | contig 26537 bp, 22 predicted proteins | sample 1588381 | NCBI WGS metagenome assembly OIZA01 (sample SAMN03283277) | human gut metagenome | biome: human-associated habitat; material: feces | host: Homo sapiens | place: Peru | collected 2012 | reverse complement strand
ACAAAATGCTACAAAACAAGAAATATTATTTACATTAAAACATAAAAAACGGAGCAAAAAAGTAAATGCTTTTTGCTCCGCCTGGTAGATTTAATTTTAATTGCCGAAGAACTGGTTCCAGTCAAACGCGGACGTTGTTGTGGTTGTGCCTTCGCTTGAGCCTGTATCTTCTACCAAAGTTACAGTCACATCAAACTCCGATATTTCATAGTTTTGATTTATTCTGCAAAGCGTAAGGGTGAGCTTATCGCCGACCTTGCCTTTTTCTATTTTTTCAAGCAATACGTCGGAGGAGTCCATATCTTTTCCGTCAACTTTTGTGATAAGGTCGCCGACCTGCGCTTTTGAGCCTTTAAGCGAGCTGTCGTCACTTATTTTGGCAATGACAAGCGAGCCGCTGGGCAATCCCTTTATCTGAACTACCATTGCGTACTGCTGATAGTTTGAAGCAGGGGCATAGCTGATGCCGAGTTTAGGTCTGTTTGTAACATAACCGTTTGAAATAAGGTCGTCAATTATTGTTTTTGCGGAAGTAATCGGAATCGCAAAGCCCATGCCCTCATACTCGGTAGAGGCAATTTTTGACGAGTTGATGCCGATAACCTGACCGCTTGAATTTATGAGCGCACCGCCGGAGTTGCCGGGGTTAATTGCCGCGTCGTGCTGTATGCACTTCATATCATAACCGATTTCGTTGCTTACGGGTCTGTCAATTGCGGAGATCATGCCTTTTGTATATGAACCGAAGAACTCCGTGCCGCCGGGGTTACCGATTGCATATACGGTTTCGCCGATTGCAAGCTTTGAAGAATCACCGAATTCAGCCGCCGTGAGACCTGTTTTTTCTATTGAGAGAACGCCTATATCTGTTTTTGAATCATATCCTACTATTTTAGCGTCATACTGGTTGCCGTCTTTATCCTGAACAACTACTTTGTAGCCGGAGGAGCTTGCACCCGAAATAACGTGAGCGCAGGTTATAATGTAGGTTCTTGTGGAGTCTGAATTTTCACCCATAATAACACCCGAGCCCTCGCCTGCAATGTTTGACTTGCTTGAGGACGATGAGTTTGGGTTTGATGAAAAAATCGAACTGCCTGTGGAATAAAGAATAATTCCGACGCATGAGGGTGAAACTTTATTATAAATCGCCGTGGGGGTAAGTGCTCCGTCGGACGAAGTGTTTGTTGCGGCAACCGTGGAGTCCGAAATTTTAAGCTCCGCATCGCCCTGACCTTTGGAGGTTTGCGTGTCGCTCTTCTTTGAGTCTTTTATAAGGAACGCTCCGAAAACTCCGCAGAAGACTACAACAACCGCGAGCACCGCCGCCAAAATTTTGCGGCCTTTTTTCTTGCTCTTTTGTTTATCGTTACCGCTTGAAGCAGTCGGCTGAGAATAATTTGTGTTTTGCTGTGCCGAATAAGCATAGCCTGCACCCGAAGAATAGGGGCTGTAATTTGACTCCTGCTCGGGAGCATTTTGTGAAGAATATCCGTTTGAATTTGCGGCGGAAGATTGATACCAAGGCGCATCGTTTTCTGCCTTCTGCTGTGCTTCTTCCGTTTTTTCCTGAGGCTCGGAATCTACATTAACCGCTTCGGTATTTATATAACCGTTATCATTTTCGGTGCCGTCCTGATTATAATTTTTGTTTTGTTCATCCATATTTATGACCTCCTTAACCTGTGGGTTAGGTTTGATTGATTTTGTGATTTAATTATAACCGCCTGTTTTTAATAAATATTCGTTTTTTTGTAAACAAACGATAAACAAATCAATTTTTTATTATTGACTGAGCGGAATCCAAAACGAAAAATCAGTGTAGCTTTCATGGTCGCTCGTCGCTTTTATTTCGCCCGAGTGAAGATTGATTATACTTTTTACTATATAAAGCCCGAGCCCTGCGCCTTTGACGTCATAGCTGCGTGACTTGTCAATTTTATAAAATCTTTCAAATATCTTATCAAGCTCTTCGGCAGAAATTCCGTTGCCGCTGTTTCTGACAGAGACATACGCTTTTTCACCGTCGCTGAAAGACTTAAAAGAAATATATCCGCCGTTTGGGGTGAACTTTGTGGCGTTGTCGATTAGATTATAGATTACCTGCATGAGCATATCTTCGTCAGCCTTGACCATAACACTCTGCATGGTGTCAAGCCCCAATATTTCGATTGATTTTGAATTTATCTTTTTTTCAAAATTCAAAAGAGTTCTGAAAATGCTCTGCGATATGTCAAACTCTTTGGCATTTATTTTCATTTCTCCTGCTTCAAGTTTTGACATATTGAGCATACCCGTTACAAGGCGCGAAAGCCGCTTGACCTCGTCGGAAACTATTTGCAGGTAATGTTCCTCCTGCGATTTGTCAATGGTTCCGTCCAAAATTCCGTCAATAAATCCGCCGATGGTTGTCATTGGCGTTTTAAGCTCGTGCGAAACGTTTGCCACAAAACTTCGTCTTGAACTTTCAAGCACTGCGAGCGAAGAAGCCATTTTGTTAAATGCCATGGCAAGCTCCGCCATTTCATCGTCGCCTTTTACACTGACTTTGTAGCTGAAATCACCGTCTGCATAACGTTTTGAAGCATAAGACATTTCTTTCAGCGGCTTTGTGATGCGATAAACCATGCCGTATATTATTATTGCCGAAACCGCGAGAGCTATTGCCGCCGAGAAAAGCATTATCTTTACAATTCTCGAAACATATGTTGACCACGTTGAAACAACGGGTTTTGTTGCAAAAACTATGCCAACAACATTGTCGCCGGATGTTATCGGCGTGGCAACAACAAGCTGGCTCACGGTGAATGTTGTGCCGAGATTTGTTATCTCGCTGTATTCACCCTTTGCCGCTTTTTTCATAATGTCCTGCGGTATCAGATAGCCTGAATGCTGCTCGCACTCGGTGCTGTTATGCGTCAGGCGGTTGTTCATCATTTCACGGCAAAGGATAACCTTGCCGTCCATTCCGCAAATAAAAATATCGCAGCTGTTTGCCGAACAAAGAGTATCAAGAGTGTTGCTCAAAATATATACCGGAGCAAACTGTGTAAGCGCGTTGCTTCTGTAACTGTGCATAAGATTTTGAACATTTTCCGCAACGACCTGCGTGTTGGTTGAAAGAGTGCCTGTTTGGTCGTCTCTCCATCTGCTCGTCTCAATCGTCAAAAACAATATGCTCATTATTGTAAGAGCTATAAGTATCATGGCAAACATATTGAGCATATATTTTCTGAACAGCTTGCTGCCCCTTTTTTTATTTTTCATGTTTAACCCTTCGTTTCAAACTTATAGCCTACGCTCCAAACCGTTGCAAGCTCCCATTTATCCGAAACGCCCGCAAGCTTTTCGCGTATTCTTTTTATATGAACGTCAACGGTTCTTGAATCTCCGTAATAATCAAATCCCCAAACCTCGTCAAGAAGCTGGTCGCGTGTAAATACTCGGTCGGGGTTGCTTGCAAGGTGATACAAAAGCTCCATTTCTTTCGGCGGAGCGTCAACTTTTTTGCCGTCTACAATAAGCTCATAGTTTGTAAGATTTATAGAGAGCTTATCATACTTGACTATTTTTACGTTATCCTCTGCCGCAGCCGAAGATGAGCGACGAAGCACCGCCTTTATACGTGCAACAACCTCTTTGGTGTCAAAGGGTTTTGTAACATAATCATCCGCACCGAGTTCAAGACCGAGCACCTTGTCAAAGGTCTCGCCCTTTGCGGTGAGCATTATTATGGGTTTGTTTGAGTATTTTCTTATTTCTCTGCAAACCTGCCAGCCGTCAAGCTGAGGGAGCATTATGTCAAGTAGCGTAAGATCGGGCTGAAGCTGAGGGAAAGTTTTTACAGCTGTCATTCCGTCGTTTGCTATTGTGACGGAGTAGCCCTCTTTTTCAAGATAAAGTCTTAAAAGTTCGCAAATGTTGGTATCATCATCAACAACAAGGATTTTTTCGTTACTCATAATTGTCCTCTTCCCAATAATGTAATCTTAGGGTGCAAATGCCATACCCTATAAACTTATTATAAAAAGTAATTTGTATATTTTATGAACATAAAAATAACTTTTTGTAAGCTTTAGAATTTGAAAGCATATTTTGTGGTTGAGCGGAAGACTTCGCCTGCCTTGACCGTGCACTGGGGGAAGTCGGGGTGATTGGGTGTGTCGGGATAGAACTGCGTCTCAAGGCAAAAGCCGGCATGCTTAATAAGCGGCAGAGAATTTTTACCGATTATCGTGCCGTCAAGGAAGTTGCCGGTATAAAGCTGAACGCCGGGCATATCGGTATGAACCTGCATTGTTATGCCGCTTGTCTCTTCGCTCACTGTTATAACCGCCCCTGCATTGTCGTTAAGACAGAAGTTGTGGTCATATCCTCTGCACATAATAAGCTGCTCGTCGTTTGCATTTATATCTTTGCCGATTTTTTTGCTCTCGGTAAAATCAAACGCGGTGCCGCGGACATTTCTTATTTCACCGGTGGGTATGCTGTCGCAATCGGTGGGGGTAAATGAATCCGCGTCTATTTTAAGAGTGTGCTCCAAAACATTATTCTCTGTGCTGCCTGTGAGGTTAAAATATGTGTGGTTGGTGAGGTTTATCGGTGAATCCGCACTGCAAATAGCGGTGTAGGTTATAACGACCTCGTTATCGTCGGTCAAGGTGAAGCGGACTTTTGTTTTCATCTCACCGGGGAAACCTTCTGCGCCTGCCTTGCTTGTGTAAGACATGACTATGCTGTTGTCGGTGTCCGCAATCGCGCTCCATACGGCTTTTGAGAACTCACCGCCGCCGTGGAGGCAGGTTTTGCCATTTTCGTTTGCAGTGACATTATAGGTCTTTCCGTCAAGCGTGAATTTTGCTCCGCAAAGTCTGTTTGCATAACGGCCGACGGTGTTGCCCTCATAATCTGAAAAATTAACGTGACCGTCAAGCGTGTCAAAGCCTACGACAACGTCGCGGCGTTTACCGTCGCGGCAAGGGATTGAAATTGACTGTATCGTTGCGCCGTAAGTGATAAGAGAGAGCTGCACACCGCAAGAATTTTCAATGGTATAAAGCTCTGTTTCACGTCCGTCGGGTGTTGTTCCGAATAAAGATTTTGTAATTGACATAATAATTCTCCCATCATATAAAAATAGGTTGTTTACAAAATAAAATATATCATTTTTTATGCGGCAAGTCAATTTATACTTTGCTTTTAAGCAATTTTTCCGCATCGTCTATTACGCTGCCGTACCATTCCGGCAAAATCTTCTTTGCTTCTTCTGAACCGAGCCAATATTCGCGGCTTATTTCGTCATAATTTATATTAGGCTCGCCGACACATTCGGTGAGAAACAGAACGACTTTTTTCCTTCTGCCCCTTGATATGTCATACTCGGCCGATTTTTTAAAATTCGGGTGGAATTTTGCTCTTATGCCGATTTCTTCGCTCAATTCGCGCTCGGCAGTCTGTTCTTCGGTTTCAAAAGCTTCCATATGACCTTTAGGCGCGCTGTAAGTTTGCGAATGTCTTTGCAAAAGGCAGAGGTATTCTCTTTGGCTGTTTCTCTTTCTGTAAACCAAAGCTCCGCAAGAAACATGAAGGAGCGAATCAATTTCGGTCTTATAATATTGCTCTCTGAAATAAACCTGCTCGGCTATCTCTTTTTGAGAGAGGCGAGTCCCTCGCGGCGCCATAACGAGCTTGTCTTCGTTGTCGTTTTTTCGATAAACTATGCCGATTATTTCTCCGGTGTATTCCTCCAAAGGCTCATCGACTAAAAGCAAATAGACATCAAGTTCTTCGCCGTCGCCGCCGATGCCACCGGGTATATAGCCGTAATTTATCGGATAAGTGAACTCAACATTATTTTTGGTGTGCACAAAGCCTTTCGGACGGTCTATTTTTATTGTAACAACCTTGCCGAGATATGAAGAAGCAAGATTTTTCCTCTCTTCTGCCGTCACGCAAAACACTCCCTTGAATAAACATCTTACAAAATCATATCATAAAGCAGTGATTAAGTAAAGAAAAACGAAGCCAAAAAGGCTTCGTATAGCGACATAATCGGTTGCTTGTGCTGACAATAAAGAAAGCAACCAACGATTTAAAAAGTCATAATAAATTACACTACTCTCAAACGCGCTCGTCTTGCTTCCAAAGAGGTGTATACTGATTTTTCATATAATCACTCCAATGCTCCATTAAGTATGTTCTTTCTTTTTCATACTCTTCAGGGGTCATATCTTCCCTCCAGAAAGGGACTTCTTTTATTGTTCCACTTGCCCAGTTACTCAAAAATAATCAACCCTTTTGTATATCCTTTAATTAAATTATCTACGATTATTTGTTCTCTCAAAAAAGTTCTCTCTCCCGGTGAAATCTCTCCCATACGTGACTGTTTGTTTATCTGTTCAAGTTCATCTGCATAAATTCTGTGTTTTACTACCATATGAAATTACACTACTCTCAAACTGCACTATCATCTTGACAGTTACAAGGTCAGTTTTACTACCATATGAAATTACACTACTCTCAAACTCTATCAGCGTGGCAAATGCCGCGTCGGGCGTTTTACTACCATATGAAATTACACTACTCTCAAACCTAACCCTCGTTATGTTTCTTCAATTATTAAGTTTTACTACCATATGAAATTACACTACTCTCAAACGTGTAACGCCGGGCATGCGCGAGAGCCTTGGTTTTACTACCATATGAAATTACACTACTCTCAAACATAGACATATCCGTTGCCGTAGCCGAAATCGTTTTACTACCATATGAAATTACACTACTCTCAAACCAACAGGACGGTCAGTTTGAACAGGCAGAGTTTTACTACCATATGAAATTACACTACTCTCAAACGTAATATCGGTCTTGATTGTTTACAGTATCGTTTTACTACCATATGAAATTACACTACTCTCAAACACGGCGCGAGCCGCAAGTCCAAAACTTCTGGTTTTACTACCATATGAAATTACACTACTCTCAAACTGTAAAACTTGCCAGACCTTTTCATTGCCAGTTTTACTACCATATGAAATTACACTACTCTCAAACAATAATGCAACGGCTTCTTCAAATGTTTTTGTTTTACTACCATATGAAATTACACTACTCTCAAACTGCGTTCGCTTAGATAAAAAAATTGACTGAGTTTTACTACCATATGAAATTACACTACTCTCAAACGGTGCTTTTATCTTTTGTTAACCTTTCGCAGTTTTACTACCATATGAAATTACACTACTCTCAAACTCGTGTGCTATATTATGGACAAGCTAATTGGTTTTACTACCATATGAAATTACACTACTCTCAAACAACGTCTTTGGACGTCATAATCATGATTATGTTTTACTACCATATGAAATTACACTACTCTCAAACAATGTTAGCATATCCAGTATAAGAATTAAAGTTTTACTACCATATGAAATTACACTACTCTCAAACACACCTTATTTCTTATTTTTCTTTTTTGAAGTTTTACTACCATATGAAATTACACTACTCTCAAACTCCTGATTGTTCCGAGCATATGGACGCTTTGTTTTACTACCATATGAAATTACACTACTCTCAAACACAATGTTCTTCGCGAACATAATCATGATTGTTTTACTACCATATGAAATTACACTACTCTCAAACCAGTCTTGCGCCTACATAGATCCTGAGAAGGTTTTACTACCATATGAAATTACACTACTCTCAAACACAATGTTCTTCGCGAACATAATCATGATTGTTTTACTACCATATGAAATTACACTACTCTCAAACCAGTCTTGCGCCTACATAGATCCTGAGAAGGTTTTACTACCATATGAAATTACACTACTCTCAAACTCGCGGAACAGCTCAGACGAACAGCGATACGTTTTACTACCATATGAAATTACACTACTCTCAAACTCTTAGCAAAGATTTGTACATTTTTCAATGGTTTTACTACCATATGAAATTACACTACTCTCAAACCTGTGATATGTTTATCTTTAATGATAAAACGTTTTACTACCATATGAAATTACACTACTCTCAAACAGTAAAGCTACACCCGTAATGTCTGTGCAAGTTTTACTACCATATGAAATTACACTACTCTCAAACTGAACTAACTCATAGCCAAGAGATTCTATTGTTTTACTACCATATGAAATTACACTACTCTCAAACAAACCATGATAATAATCATAGGCTTCATTAGTTTTACTACCATATGAAATTACACTACTCTCAAACTGCTGTTGATGATGTCAATTATAATGCTTAGTTTTACTACCATATGAAATTACACTACTCTCAAACCTCAAATTCATGTGGCAGAGAGTACCTTGTTCACTACTTAACAGGGCAATTTCATATGCAGTATTTTAAATTATAGAGCAAAGGTCACTGTCAACGATATAATATTTTTCGCAATCAAGCTTATCGCCGACTGTGTGCTCTATTGATAATATATCATATTTTTTCAAAAATGCAAACCTATAAAATTCTTTCAGCTCATCTTTTGTAAAAAGAGAGTGAAGAGAATAGATTATAAAATAATTAACAGAGAAAACCCGGTTCATAAGAGAGAGATAATCTATGAGCTTTTCCGGCAAAGATTCTCCCTCGGCTCTTGCCTTGATATTAAACACTTTCAGTATCCCCTCAAGCGAGGGGGCACTGTAATCAAGCGGAATATCGGATTTTAAAATAATTTCGGATATATACCGCTCTGCATTTGATAAAAAAGTCACGGTCTCGGTATAATTTTCATCATCATAGGCACGCAGTGACAAATCAGTTATTATTTTTGACGTGAACTTCTTTTGCTCAAGGTCAAGGTTAAAAAGATCTGTGATAATCACGGCTTTTTTCTCAAAAGGCAAAATCTCATCATCGGACAAAACAAACGAGCCGACTTTGGCTTTTATTTGACTGTCGATTTCAGACACAACGCGCCTTAGAAAGGTCGGCGATTCGATAACGAGCACATTCGCCTTGTTCTCTTCGGATTCAATGCAAAAATCAAATTGAGGATAAGCGAGCTTCATAATATCACAAGCCTTTCATCCGTATCTAAAATGTCATTCCTTTTTTGCCCGACTATAAACTCAATAGAGTTATATTGCTTTTCGGTTATTGTGAGCATCTGCACCAATCCCTCGGCAGGCTTGTTGCGTCTTACACGCTCGGCAACGGCTGAGGCAATGCTCGTGTTAAGCGCAAGCTTGCTGTAAACAGACTCCTGCATCATAATAAAGCCCTCTTTTATCAAAAAGCTTCTGAATCGCCGATAATCCCTCGACTGCGTGAGCGTTTCGGTCGGGAGGTCAAAAAAGACTATTACTCTCATAAATCTGTAATTACTCATTTCTGTAAAATCTAAGCTTGCCGAGGTCGTTTTCGCACAATGCGTCGGTCATGCACTTGCAATAAAGGCGTATCGCATTGGCAACGGTTTGGCTTTTGCCGCAAAACTGCACATTTTGATTAAGCACGCCCAAAAGCTGCGCCTTTTCTTCTTTGCCGAAAGCGTCGCCGAACATAGTGCAAACCTCTCTGTCAACAAGCGGTCTGAAAGGCTCCATTAAATCTGATGATAAGTTGAAGCAGTTGAACATATTATCATGAAACAAGCCGAGCTTTGTGGTGTAACCCAGCGCAACGATTTCGCGGTTAAAGCACGATAAAATCAAGCTGTACCCGTAATTCAGCGCCGCATTTGTCGGACTGTCGTTTTGCCTTGTAAAATCTTTGCCGAAAAGAGAATTAAAATACACCTTTGCGGCGTGACCCTCTCGGTTGGTGGAGTCGCCAAAGCAAATTTCATCAATATAGCGATAGAGCATATCGCACTCTTCTTTTTTCATTTCATAAAGCAGGTTTGCCTGCATAAGAATTTTTTCTCTTACAATCTCGGTCCAAACGGCTTTTTTAAAATCTTCCGTCCATGCAATTTGCTTTTTTAATTTGAGGCTTGTGTCGCAGCCGTCGTTGTATGAAATAAGCTCCGACTGGGGGCTTCTTTTTTCATCGCAAAAAATCACCTTTATTTTTCTTTTACTCAGCTCGCACAAAAGGCTTGCCGTGAGAGACACGGCGGTGCTTTCTATCATCAAAACCGATATTTCGGAGAGATGAATTTTTGTTGTGCTCTGCGCGTCTCTCACATAAAGATAATTTAATTTTTCCTCAAGCTTTGCCTGCCGAGTTATTACAACCGTGCGCCAGCTCATACGGTTTTAAGGTCTACTGTCTGCTCAAACAAACCTGTGACTGATTGGTTGACGAGCAAAGCCTTGTCCCAGTTAGAAATTGTTTTTGTCATCCTTATATTTCCGACACCTGGTTTTCCACCCAAAATACTTAAATCCGTTAATACACTGTTACACTGAAAGAAGTGCATAATCTGGTAAAGAAGCTCAGCCTGCTGCTCCGGCGGTAAACCTGCAAATTTATCGGCTTGTTCCGACAAAACGGGAATGTATGTTTTAAAAGTGCTTACATTGGAATACGGTTTGTTTTGCAGTTTATTCAAAAACAGGTTATATAAAGAGATATTTTCTTCTGCAGTAATTTTGTCAAAAGGCGTCACTTTAAGCTTTTGCTTCATCTCAATCTGTCTGTTTATAAATTTGACTATTTTCTTTGCATAAACATACTGCTCTTTCGGAATGCGAAGCTGTATCGCATTCCAAAAACTATGTCTGTAATCATCGTCTTTTCCCCTAATGTGCATTAACGCGCCGTTACAGTTAAAGAGGGAATCTCTTTTGATCTTTCTGATTTTTATATCGGGAGATTGCAGCTTCAAAACCTCATTAACATAACGCTCAAGCTCCGACGGGTCTTTTTCTATCACCTTTGAATAATATATCGGCATAACTTCAAGAGTTCTTATCCTTTTGCCTTTAACCTCATGCTCAACAAGGAAGAAGTATGCGATTTTGATACCGTTGTATCCGCCGTATTTAGCTATCCATTCCTCATTTGTGTAGCCTTGCATGTGTTTATCGGAAAGCTTTGCCGGAAGCTTACCCTTGCCTTTTTTGACAAGCTGAACATCAAACAATTTGCCGGTCACCTCATGCGGATAGCGGGTGAACTGCATATTCTCTTTGCCGCAAACCTTTTTGACAGTTGCAAGCGTTCCGTTTTCGCCTGCAACCCATGCCGTCTCTTTTCCGCGGCGAATGTCATATTTATACATGACCTCGTTAAGCGAATATTTTTCGCCGCCCTTTATAAAGTTACTCGGATTTTTGGTGAATTTAACATCAAAAGCATTGCCGACAACTATATTGAGATAGGCGTCTCTTGCGTGATGATAATCGTTTATCTCTCTGACTTTATAAAATTCGAGATTGCCTTTTTCTACGCCGAAATAATATTTAAACGTGTTGACGTTTGAAGCTTTTGAATATACAAGTCTTGTGTCGGGATAAAGCTCCTGCAAAATTTCTGCCGTTGCTTTTGTTGACTGGCTTGTTTCAACAATCTGACGCGCGATAAACTGCGACAGTTCATCAACCGAAAGCGGAGTTTTTCTTGTGAGACGTTTATACTTTTCTTCTGTTATAAGCCCGTTGGCTTTTAAAACTTTCCAGAGTTCTCTTGCTTTGGGTGAAATCACTTTGTCTGCAACATTGCACAAATCGTTATCACCCTTTTTTGCGTTGAGAACCTTTTTGACAAGCACTCTGTTGTTCAGGCTGTCATCCTTGGTTTTGGACTGCGGATATATGTGGTCAATATCATATATATTTCTGTCAAAGATTTCGTCAAGACCTATCTCTTCGCCGCTGTACATGCAGCGCCCCATTTGCGTATAGTACAAATAAAGCGCGTCTCTTCTCAAATCGCTGTCCGAGAATTTTTCAAGACTTTCACGAAGTTCTTTTGTCTCTTTGCCGCACTTTTTATAAAGCTCAAGAAGGGCTGTTCTGCGTGATTTTGTGCGAACTTTTTCACGGTCTTCTCTCGTCATCTCCATAAAAATCTTTTTAGGCGGATGACCTGTTATTTTTTCGATTTCTTTTACAACAAGCAGCATTTGCCATATTGACCGCTTAACTTTCGGTGAAACATAAAGGTCTTTGACAAGCGCGTCATATGTGAACTCTTTCTTTTCTCCGTTTATATCAGAATTATATTTATCGATATTTTCTTTAAATTTATATTCGGAGCTCAAAATCTGCATAAAGTTTTTGCTGCTTGAGCGAAGCATGCCTATTATGTTTGTATACTCGCCCGTGGAAGTATCGACAGCGTAAATTTCTTTTAGCAGTTTTTTGGAAAGTCTGCCCCAATCGGAATATTTAAGACCTGAAATGCTCTTTATTTCATCCGAAGTGAAGTAGCCGTCTTTTATATTTTTGAGCCTTTGAACAAGAATTTTCTTATCCGCGCCGAATAAAACTATTGCGCGAATTGCCTGCTCGACGGCGTCCTCGTCAAATCTGCTGCCGAGAATATTTTTGAAATCTATATATGAGCGCAAGGACGCTTTCGGATCGCCGTCAAGTCCGTCAAAATCGGATACGCCGACCTCCATACCGTTTATTTTGTAGTAGTTTGCAATATCCTTTATCTTGACCTTTTTCTTTCTCATAAAAAGGTTTGAGATGATATTGTCTTTATCCTCCGGCTTAATATCTTCACCGTTCAGCTTTAAATTGTTAAGCTCGTTAAGCATCATAAATTCGCTGTAAAGAAGCGAATCTTTCGGCAAAACGTCTTCGCCTAAAATATAACTGCATTTGTTTGTCATTCTTGTTATAAAATTTTCTGCGCTCGCGTCGCAGTCAACAACCTTTTCAAAATTCCACGGCGTGACCGATTCGCTGCTTCTTTTTACTATCCAGCAATATCCGGTGTCTTTATGAGCGTCGTTTAAAGGACCGACATAATACGGAATTCTGAAAGTGAGCAGTTTCAGAATTTTTTGCGATACGGTAAATCCGCTTTCATCTTTTTCTGTTAAGAAAGGAAAGTCTCTTTCTGCATTTTTCAGTATCGCTTTCAGCTCGTCTTCGTTGACCTGATAGGGAATAACGCTGTTATTTTTCGATGTCTGCTTGGGCATAAAGGTTTCGTTTTCAATCTCGGAGAGTATCTGTGCGACAGCCGGGTCTTCTTTATCGACATCGCTCAAAACAGAGCGTACTTTTTTATAAAACCCCTCTTGCATGGCTTTTTTCTCTATAACCTGTTTTTTGCCGCTCTTTTTGCACATGCCGGAATACGCGCAATAATTATCTTTGACCTTCGGGTCTTTAAACATCTCGGCATATCTTTCGGGGCAGTGCTTTCTTATTGTATCTTTAAGGAGCTCCAAATCTTCACCGTGCTTCTTGAAACATTCGACTTTTGCATACGAAATATATCTGTGCCCTGCCAAAATCTCGGTAAGTACCGCCCAGTCATAAACGGCTTTGAGGCAATCGACAAAAATTATTCTGTCCTGCAAAATGTCTGCCGCTTCGCTGTGTTTTTCGTCATAGTCAGAAGAAGAAAATGAAATCTTTGCTTCTTTCGGTATCGTCTCATCATCAAACAAAGCAGAAAGTTTTACATTTGCAGAGCCTGCAAGCAAATCTGCCGCAGCTTTAACAAACGGTCTTTTATCATTAAAAACGGCATACAGTTCTTTCTTCTTCGCCGTAATTCCTATTTTGGCTTTGAGCTGTTTTTTTAGCTCATTTGGATCCAATAAATCGGTATCATAATCAAACTCATCTCTCATATATTCGCACATTGCCGAAAACGAAGTTTCAAACTCGGTGACAGCCTGCAAATTCATACCGTAAAACAAGAAATGCCCTCTGTTGCACAAAATATGATGCAAGGCAAGGTAAAGCAGTCTGACATCTTTTATATCTTCTCCGTCAAGAAAAGCTTTTCGCAAATGATATATTGTATGATAATTTTTATGGTAGTCTTTGTCCGTAAAATCTTTGTCGTTAAAAAGCGCATTTTTCTGAAATTCCGTTTTGTCCTCGGGGAAATATTTGCTCTCATCAAGCCGCATAAAAAATCCCGGATCACGCTTTGAAATTTCTTCTGAAAAAAGCTCCTGCAAAAGCTTGATTCGCTGAACCTTTCTTGCGGTGCGGCGTCTTGCCGTTCTTTGCAGCCGTCTTTCTTCTGCCGAATTTCCCTCTTCAAAAAGTCGTATGCCCCACATGGCTTTTCCGTTAAACTTTAACACGTTATATTTATCATCTGTAACTGCCCAGCCTATAGAACTGGTGCCCGCATCAATGCCCATGTAATAATCGCCGAATATTTTTTTCATTTTTTATTGACATCTCCTTTTTTTCATGATATTATAATGACATCTCAATACTACCGTATGAGATTACACTACAAGTTCAAATAAAATTTTTTCAAACCGCCGCAAGGCTTTCACTGATGTGAAGTTTAAAAGACCGCTTTTGTCGGTCTTTTTTATTTTTAAAAAGTTCCGAAATACACAAAACGCCCCTCAAGCAATCTTGACGGGCGTTATTTATATTCGGTGTTTTATTCACTTTTATCCCCCCTATATAATCTTCTTGTATTATATAGGAGTTTTAAATGTTTTGTCAATATATTATTATATATTCCGGCTTTACTTTTTTATCGACACAATTCGACTTAATATTTTAATTTAGTAGAGATACCTAAGGAATTTAAGTTTTGGGATTTTTGCAAGATTTATGATAATTGCAGAAATTGCGAATGAATAAATACATGTGACCGCAAATATCGCAAACGGTTCAAATGAGCCGAAATTTAAGCCCAAAAACGCAAAAAAGTCTTTTATCCAATCTGTAAAAATCATAAGATGGCAGCAATAAATGATGGTAGAATACTTCCTCAATTCTTTGCAGACTTTTGTATTTTTTACCTTAACGTCAAGCAAAACGCTAAACAGCAGTGCGGCAGCCGCCATGGTGTATGGTTTATGTAGTACATTAAATATTTTGCCGTCTTTGCTGTTTATAATCACAAGAGCAATGTCTGCGGCAACAAGAATAATCAAAGCCGCGCACTGCATAAATTTGCCGCTGCTTTTGCGGTCTTCTTTTTGTGCAAAGCAATATCCTATCAAAACCGAAGTTAAGCCGATTGAAAACACGTTCTGAAACGCGAGCGGAATTGCATTGTAAATGTTGCCGATAAGAGGATAATCGTTTCCGTACACTGACGCAAAATTAAAAACTACCGCTATAACGGCCGAAACGGCAGTTAAAACCAAAGGCTTTATTTTTTTAGTCAAAAGGTAAATTATAGGCATAGCCCACACAACAGAAATCAAATACCAAAAATGCACGAAAGAGGTTTTTATCAAAAAATCTTTTACAAAGACGGCGGCAAACCCTACAATATGTTTAACATCCACCACCGGAAAGCTGCCGATATACTTTGCATAATAAATTATCGGAAAATAAATTATTGTCCATATAAGATAAAGTAAAAATACTCTTTTAAAACTTTTAAAAAAGCTTTTAGGCGATGAATCCCTCATCATAGACTTCCCAAAGAAAAACCCGGTCGATATAAAAAAGAAAGGTACGGAAATCGAGCAAATTGAAAGGCGAAAAACAGAATTTGCCGTTTCGCTTGCAAAAATCGGTCTGTGTATAACTACAACGCAAATAGCCATTATTAACTTCATCAAATCTATAATATTATAGTTAACCTTTGACGACGGCGTATTTAAACTTCGTTCCATATTACTATCCTTTCAAGATATATAAAAAGTGGCAACTGTATATATACAGTAATACACAGCTGCCGCCGACGATGGTGCGGATAACAGGATTTGAACCTGCACGGTTGCCCACCGGATCCTAAATCCGGCGCGTCTGCCAATTCCGCCATATCCGCAAATATTATGCAAAAACTATATCATAAACCGAAGATAATTTCAAGATGTGTATAGATTTTTATTACAACAATAAAAAAGAATGGCGATTTAATGCTAACCTAAACAAAAATCTTCGAGATTCACTTCATTGAAGTAAATCCCGAGGATTAGACAAAAGTATTAACTTACTAAATAAAACTTTATTGGGGCTTGTGATTATTGTAAGACTGAAGTCACACACACCGAAAATTCTCGACTTCGAATTGCTGCCACCCAAAACTCCGCACTCCACACAGAAATGCGAAATAAGAAGCCTGCACTTTTACCAAAGTTAAATACCCACTTCTGTATGGAGCTTTATACGGTCTTTTTTATTATCCTACAAAGCACAAATTATCTTTACTTTTGTATTATTTGCCTCCGACAGGTTTAACAGTCAATTCGATTTCTTCAATGCTTTGGGTGTTTGGAAATGAAATTTGAGTTCCGTGAAATAATTTATAAATGGCTAAAGTGTTTTCAACTCCTATTTCATCGGCAATATCCCTATAAACATCATTAAGACCGTCCGGGTTGTCTTTCAACATTTCCACCTCCGATGCTTCGGTCAATCGATACTTTATCGGCATAATACCACCCCCTGTGCGACATAACAAATGACATTTTCATTATCTTTGTCGTACCGTTTTTGGTATTCTGCTTTACGGATTATAAATTTTTCCATAAAAAAAGCTCCTTTCCGGGCAAAATCGCTGCCCGAAAAAGAGCTTGTAAATTTCGCGAACAAACAATATGGAGCAAAATTTGAGCCGAAGTATATATAGCAGGTTGTTAAATTTAAAGTAATATGTTAAAATAAATATATTGAAAGGAGAATGAGCATGAAAACCCGTTGGACCGATACAGTAGATAAAAACAAGCCGTGGAACGAATATCCGCGTCCGCAGCTTAAAAGAGATAACTGGCAAAATTTAAACGGTGTGTTTAAATATGCCGTAACCGATATTACAGACAAAATCCCCGCAAAATTTGACGGCGATATAATTGTTCCGTTCGCGATAGAGAGCGAGCTTTCGGGCGTTGCGCGCAGAATAAGCAAAGACGAAATACTTTGGTATCAAAAGACTTTCACGCTCGACCCTTGCTTTAAGAACAAAAGGGTGATTTTGCATTTCGGTGCCGTTGACTGGCAGTGCAGAGTATATATCAATTCTCAGAAAATCGGCGAACACACAGGCGGGTATGCTCCGTTCGGCTTTGATATTACAGACTACCTCACAGAGGGTGAAAATACGCTCACGCTCAGAGTGTTCGACCCGACGGACGCATCTATGCAGCCGCGAGGAAAGCAATCCTCAAAAAGCCACGGATTTTGGTACACATCGACAACAGGAATTTGGCAGACGGTTTGGCTTGAACCGGTAAGCGAAACTTACATTAAAAACATCCGCCTTGTGCCTGATATAGACTCTTCTTCAATACATTTAAAAACCGACACGGTCGGCGACGCAAAAATTTTTGCTCTTATAAAAAAAGGTGAAGAAATAATTTTTGACGGCGAAATCAAAAGTGATGAGAATATAGCAATTTCATCACTTCGTCTTTGGAGCCCCGAAGACCCGTTTCTTTATGATATAACCCTCACACTCAAAGGTGCCGACGGCGAAGGACTTGACAAGGTTGACAGCTATTTCGGCATGAGAAAATACGGAATAGCAAAAGATAAAAACGGTATTCCGCGCCTGACTCTTAATAACGAGCCGTATTTTCAGCGCGGACTGCTCGACCAGGGCTACTGGTGCGACGGCGGACTTACCCCTGCGTGCGACGAAGCGATGATTTATGACATTCAGTCAATGAAAGGCCTCGGCTTCAATATGCTAAGAAAGCACATAAAGGTTGAATGTGCAAGGTGGTATTATCACTGCGACAAAATCGGTATGATTGTTTGGCAGGACATGGTCAGCGGAATTGACAAGCTGAATCTTATGCTTGTGAGCGTTTTGCCGTTTGTGAGAAAGATGAATATTAAAGACACAAACTATTCTCTTTTCGGCAGAGAAGACAAGCGTTTCCGCGATGAATTTGAAAAAGAATTGTTTGAAATAATTGACGCGCTTTATAACTACACCTGCATCGGCTGCTGGGTTCCGTTTAACGAGGCATGGGGTCAGTTTGACGCAAAGAGAATAGGCGAAAAAATAAAAAGATATGACCCGAGCAGAATAGTTGACCACGCGAGCGGCTGGCACGACCAGGGAGGTCCCGAGCTTCAGAGCATACACAGATACATTGTGCCCGTAACCATGCCGAAGCCCGACGGCAGACCGTTTGTTTTAAGTGAGTACGGCGGATTGAGCTACATAATCCCCGAGCACGCATACAACACCGAAAAAAGCTTCGGTTACAATGTGAATTACAAGAGCAAAGAGAAGCTTTCTGCAGCTTATAAAAATCTTCACGAAAAGCAGGTTGTTCCGCTTGTTGAAAAAGGACTTTGCGCCACGGTCTATACTCAGGTCAGCGACGTTGAGTTTGAGATAAACGGTATGTTCACCTACGACAGAGAAGTGCTGAAAATAGACGAGAATGTTGTTAAAGAAATAAATAAAAAACTCTCTTTCAAAACTGAATAAAGCAAAAACAAATCCCCCATACTTTGGTTGTAACGACCGGTAAGGGGGATTTATTTTGAAACCGATAAAAAAAATAGAGCTGTCTGTTGCGGCGGCAATTATTATATCGCTGATTTTAAACATCGCAGGCTTTGCCTACACCTGTGAAGATGTGCGCGAAAATGTGTTAAGGCTTCATGTTATCGCGGCATCGGACAGCGACGAAGACCAGGCTTTGAAACTAAAAGTGCGTGACGCGGTTCTAAAAGAAGGCGAGGATATTTTTAACGGCAGCGTAAACATTGATAACGCCGTGCAAAAAATCACGCCGGAGATTGAAAGGCTGAGCACCGCCGCAAAAAAAGTTATAAACGAAAACGGCTTTGATTATGACGTTAAAGTAACACTCGGCCGAGAATTTTTTACAACAAGGACATATGAAAACATAACGCTCCCTGCCGGCAGATACCTTGCCGTGAGAGTGGTTATAGACAAGGGTGCGGGGCATAACTGGTGGTGCGTCATGTTCCCCCCGCTGTGCCTGCCTGCCGCCGAGGCAAGCACCGATATTGACGATGTTTTAACCGATAAGGGCGTAAAGCTTGTTGAAAAAAATCCGAAATACGAGCCGAGATTTAAAATTATTGAACTGATAGAAAAAATCAAAGACCGCGTAAAATAAAAATGGGAGCCGCTCGCCGAGCAGCTCCCTAAATTTTTATTTTTTCTTTTTCTTGCCGTATTTTTTAGCGGTGGTGATTGCCGCGATTGTTGCAACGGCTCCGCCTGTTATCCATGAAGCTGCTTTTATCTTCATGCACTGGCGATCGGTGAAGTTTCTCTGAATAGGTCCGAGGCTCTCGCTCTTGAGGCCGAATTCTTTAAAATGATACATTCTTGTTTGAATATCGTTTATGTTGTTTTCGTCTAAGGTAACAAGTCTTACTCCGCAGCGGCAGCCGTCGGTATAAGGTCTGAAGCTTGCGCACTTGTTCTGTGCCAAAAGTATACCGTCATAATATCCGGCAAAATCGTTCATGTGGTCGTGACCGAAAAATGCGCCCATAACATCGCCGGTTTCTTTCCACGCTTCAAACACACCGCTGTTGATGTTTGAGCAGGCAGGACCCTCGCCGAGGTAGCCCTCAACGCCTTGGGCAAGAACATAATAAGAGTCTGATTTATCGCCGTAACCTCTTACGGAATCCGGCAATTCATAAAGCTTTGCCTTGCGAAGCAAATGATACTCTTCGCAAACGGGAATGTGCATGAACCAAAGCGCAGGTATAGTTTTGCCGCCGTGCTCGTCTTTTATCTTTTGTGCTGTGTCTTTATACCATTTTATCTGGTCGTCATGAACCCAGTCATAATACGATATATCTCTGTCTTCCGCAAGGTTGTTGCTGTCAACAAACCAGAGGTTTAAAATGTCGTTTTCGCCCTTGCTGTCTTTAACAAGCACATTGCAGTTGCCGCAGCCTGTGAGTGAGGGGTCTGCATCATATGTATAAAACTTGTCATATTCCTGAGAATAAAGCTCTAACTGGTCTTCGAGAGAAAGCTCGCACTCGCGGTCATGGTTGCCGAAAACCAACGCAAGCGGAACACCGTATGCCGAAACGGGATATGTTATACGGCTGATGACCGATCTCATCTCCGATTCTGTATCTGCTTTGCCGTTGTCGCCTGCAAACACAACAAGGTCGGGCTTTAATTCGCCGACAGCTTTAAGCAAAAGCTTTATTGTGTCTTTGGACTTAATGTTATTTTCGGAAGATCTTGTGTCATAATATTCATGAAGATCTCCGGCTATCATTATTTTGAATTTGCCGTCTTTAAATTTAAGAGGAGGTAAATTGTTCAAATATATCATTCCTTCCCAAAAAATATCTTTATAAAATTATATCATATCCGTTGTGTTTGTCAATTATTAACTTATAATAATCTTGACATTATAAAAGCCACAGCGCATAAATTTTATTTACACGCTATGACTTTTTATTTTAAAACAAATGATGTTATTTGCCGCTGTTTTCCATGCCGAGTTCAACCTCATCCCTGTCTCTGAAGAGCATTGAAATGCACCAAATTCCGGCGAGGGCAACAAGCGTATATATTATACGGCTGACTATCGCGCCCTGACCGCCGAAAATCCATGCGACAATGTCAAACTGAAAAAGTCCGATGCTGCCCCAGTTTATGGCACCGATAATAACCAGTGCCAAAGAAATTTTATCGATCATCATAATTCATCTCCTGTTCTTTTTGTGCTTAGTATTTGCTTTTTTGGCTTAATAATTCATAACAAAGTCAAAATACTGCCATAACAGTGTTGAAAAAAAGAACAAATTGGGTTATGATATAATAAGTTAGTATATCAGAAGGTTTGAAAGATGAAATATAAAAATATTCTTGATATGCACGTTCACACCGATAATTCGTTTGACGGCAATCATTCAACGATGTATATGTGTGAAAAAGCGTGCGATAAAGGCTTGAGAGCAGTCGCTTTCACAGACCATATTGAAACAGACTGCTTTTATAAAGAAAAATTTTATAAATCCGCGGCTCAGTCGTTTTTTGACTCGGCAAAGGCGAGGTATGCTTTCAGCGGCAAAATTGTCGTTTGCATAGGCGTTGAGCTGGGCGAGCCGACTTATGATGTCAAAACGGCAGAAAACATCCTTGACAAATGGAAGTATGATTTTGTAATAGCTTCTATTCATAACCTCAGAAACAAAGAAGATTTTTATTATATCGATTACACAAAAGAGGATCCGTTTGTTTTGCTGGATGAATATTTTGACGAACTTATTTGCCTTGCGGACTGGGGCAAGTTTGATTCGCTTGCTCACCTCACATATCCTCTGCGATATATCGAGGGCGAATATCACATAAACGTTGACCTTTCAAAATATCAGAAAAAAATCGACCAAATTCTGTCGCTTCTTGCAGAAAAAGACAAAGCACTTGAAATAAACACATCCGGTCTTCGCCAAAAATTAAAAAGAACCTTGCCGGATGAAAGCATTGTAATGCGCTACAAAGAACTCGGAGGAAAGCTAATCACCATAGGCTCCGACGCTCACTATGCAAAGCATCTCGGTTTGGGAATAGGCAAAGCTATGGATATGGCAAAACGCTGCGGTTTTGACAGCGTCGCTCTTTTTCAATCAAGAAACCCGATGGAAATTCCGATAGAATAAACTTCACAGGCAGGTGTTAATATGGAAATTTATGACGCTTTTTCTCAAGGTGTAAAGCCCGGCGGTTTGCGCTCAAGAAACGAGATTAAAATACTCATATGCTATATTATTTGCAAAATAGACAGCGGTATAACAAAAGAACAGCTTAACGAGATACTCTCAAGCGAGGGACTTGCAAATTATTTTGAAGTCAACCAAGCTTTGAGCGAGGTTATAAAAAACGGAAATGTAAGAGTTGAGCTTTCGGACAAGGGTGAAGAAATTCTTTATCCCTCCGACCTCGGCAAAAGCAACACCTATGAGCTTGAGGATGAACTGCCGTACACGGTGAAAGAATCCGCACTCAATGCCGCGGTTGCGCTTATGACAAAACTCAAACGCGAAAGAGAAAATAAAATAGACATCACCCCTCACGGCAACGGATATGATGTGAGCATATCTATAATGGATAACGACGACAAGCTTTTATCCGTCACTATGTTTGCCGCCGACTCCGCGCAGGCAGATCATATAAAAAACAAATTTTTAAATGACCCGGTAAAAATGTATTCGACCATAGTCGCATTGCTCATGGCATAAAAAATTCACTGCCTTTATAACCGAAGGCAGTGTTTTTGTCTGATGAAAATAAAAGGAATGGAATGATTTTTTGGAAAGAGAAAACAAAATGGGCTATATGCCTATATTTAAACTCGTTGTAAATATGTCGCTGCCGATGATAATATCCATGCTCGTTCAGGCACTTTATAATGTTGTTGACAGCATGTTCGTCTCGCGCGTAAGCGAAAACGCGCTCACCGCCGTTTCACTCGCATTCCCGGCACAGAACCTCATGATAGGCGTTGCAACCGGCACGGCAGTAGGTGTAAACGCTCTGCTTTCAAAAAGCCTCGGTGAAAAAAATTATAAAAGAGCAAACCAAATAGCGGAGAACGGTATATTTTTATCTTTTATAGGCTTTTTGATATTCTTAATATTCGGTCTTTTCGGCACAGAAGTTTTCTTCAGAACGCAGACTGATATTGAAGACATCATCTCAAGCGGCGTTGATTATCTCAGGGTTTGCAGCTGCTTTTCGTTCGGCATATTCGGTCAGATAATTTTTGAAAGACTTATGCAATCCACAGGCAGAACCTTTTACACCATGATTACTCAAGGCGTGGGCGCAATAATAAACATTGTGCTCGACCCGATATTTATTTTCGGATATTTCGGTCTACCGGCAATGGGAGCAAAAGGTGCGGCAATCGCCACGGTTATCGGTCAGATAATCGCATTTATAATAGCCGTGATACTCAACAAAAAGAAGAATACCGACATTGATTTGAAGCTCAAAGAATTCAGACCCAATCTAAAAATAATCGGCAGAATTTATTCAATCGGTATTCCGTCTATAATAATGGTTGCGGTCGGCTCAATTATGACTTTCTCGATAAACAAAATCGTTATCGCTTTCACAGAGACCGCGGCGGCTGTTTTCGGAGTTTATTTTAAACTGCAAAGTTTTGTTTTTATGCCGCTTTTCGGAATGAACAACGGAGTTATTCCGATAATTTCATTCAACTACGGTGCAAGAAACAAACAGCGTGTTATGAAAACAATAGGAGTGGCAATATTATTTGCATTGTTCTTTATGGCAATCGGTCTTGCGGCAATGCAGATTTTGCCGAAAGAGTTGCTTTCAATATTCAACGCATCCGATCAAATGATAAAAATAGGCGTGCCGGCACTCAAAACAATAAGCATAAGCTATATATTTGCAGGCTTCTCGGTTGTTTTGATTTCAGTGTTTCAGGCATTCGGCAAAGGGCTTTTCTCAATGTCAATATCCATTGCACGGCAGCTTGTGGTGCTCGTTCCCTGTGCATACCTTCTTTCTAAAACAGGTGAACTTGACAATGTTTGGTGGGCATTCCCGATAGCGGAGGTTATGTCGGTGCTCGTTGCAGGAGCGTTCTTTATTTATCTTTATAAAAAAGTTATAACAAAGCTTGATACAGAGCAAAAGCAATAAACGGCAGACAAGCAAAAACACGGCAAGATGAATTAAAAACATCTTACCGTGTATTTTTTTATTTAAATCAGAACCAAAGACCGAACATCAGTGCAAGAAGAAGCCATTTTGAAGCGTTATCGTCTTCTGCTTTTTCTGCCGTGTCATTTTCTTTGGCATTTGCAAGCTGTGACGTAATGGTTTTAACGTCTGCCTTTGCGCCGTAAGCAACGGCATTTATTTTTTGAGGTTCGCTTTTTTCTGATTTAATTTCCGAAACTTCTTTGGTCTGTGAAACCTCTGCCGCAGCGTTTTCGGTCTGCTCGGGTATTTCTGTAACTTCCTCCCCGGCAGTTTCTTCCGTTTCGATTATTTCGGGCTTTTCGTTAACTCTAAAAGTTATCTTTTTGCTCTCTGCCTTTTTATCTGAAGAATCCGACGTCAATACGCAGCTTGCCGAATAATCACCGGCAACATCTGCCGAGAAAAGATAAGTGCCGTTTTTAACGGTTACATTTTTAACAAGCTCGGAATCGCGGTAAATGCTGATTTCACACTTGTCATAATTATCGCCGCTGGCGGTAAATTTAACTTTGCTGCCCTCTGAATATGTACTGTGCCCTGTTTTGAACTTATATATTTCGGGGTCTGTGTTAACAGGCTCTGAAGAAACGGATTCCGAAGATGATGTTCCGCCGACAACACGGATAAAATAGTGCTTGGGGTTTCTGACTCCGTTTTTGACAAATCTGCGAAGGTCGTTCATAACGCAAACTCCTTTTGCAGGTGTTGCAGCATGAACTATCGCATTGTTGCCGAGATAGATGGCAACGTGACCGTTCCACGAAACAATGTCGCCGGGTCTTGCTTCGCTCGCCGAAACAACTTTGCCGTAACTGCCGGGGCTGTTAAAATAAGCCGAAGAGCTTGACGGCATCGAAATACCGAAATGCTTATAAACATAATATACAAATCCGCTGCAATCAAAAGAATTCGGTCCTTTTCCCCCGCGTGCATACGAACGTCCTGCAAGACTTCTTGCATAAGATGCTATTTCGCTGCCGCTGACGCTGTCAGAACCTGCGCTGGCAGTAACCGAAAGCACAGAAAAAGCAACAATAATAACAAGAACAATCGCCGAAAGTTTGGTTGTAATTTTATTCATCGGAAAACTCCTTAAAATAAACTGCACGAATAATTATACCATACTTTAATCATTTTGTCAACATTTTGTAACCTTTTTGATACCTATTGTTATTCATATGAAATTTTCCGAGGATAAATGCACTGTAAATTTCACCAAACAGTTTGTTTGATCGCATTTCTTATAATAAACTGCACAATTGACTTTTTATATTTGAGATGTTATATTATAATTACAATATGTTTAGGAGGGCTATATATGAAAAAGATAACTAAGCGGATATTTAGCGCAATACTTTCTGCAATAATGCTGATATTGGCGTTGCCTTTAACAGGTTTTGCGTCAAGCAAGACATATGTTGATTACGGCGACATAATCGAGTTCGGCTCATATCCTCAAACTCAGGTCAAAGATACCGAGCTTATAAAAAAGCTTGATAATATCGGCAAAAGCTGGAGGTCATACGGTTATTATTCAGGCAACGGTGAATACGGCAGTATGGCTCAGGGCGACTGGATGAAATATGCCGATTTTAAGTATGACGGCAATAAATACCGCGCAGTTACTTTTTCACAATACAGACCAAAATCAACTATAAGCGAATCATCAGAAAAAAATTCATATCAGGACGACAACGGATATTATACAAATAATATTTATTATTTTTTATATGAGCCGATTAAATGGCGTGTTGTTTGCAACGGCACTGAGGGTTCGGTAGCATATATAAGCGAACTGATATTGGATTCACAGGCATTTCAAAATATGTCGTATGTGGTAGAAGATAAAATAGAAACAGAATATTACTATTATTGTACGCGTTATTTTTTCAGCCGGAGTTACGACTCGCCTGAATCTGCCGACAAAACAAAGTATGCCAACATATATGAAGAAAGCAGTATTGCTAAATGGCTAAACAATGATTTTAGAATTACAGCTTTTTCTACCGAGCAAAAGAAAGTCGAAAGCATCGAGCTTATGTATAATAAAAACACAGGTGTTTCTGATGATACCGGCTCACCGTTTGTAGCATTTCGCCGTGGAAACAATGGAAAACAATTCCGTGCAGTCGGAACCGATTATGCCAAAGCGCAGGGGCTTATGGTGTCAAAAGGCAATTATGATTTTGGCTATTCTCATTGGCTGTTGCGAGACAATGCTGATAATAACGGCTTCGGCGACCACATGGTTGAAGAATACGGCGGATATAACAAAGTCATATTCCCGGACGGAAGCGGCGACGATACAAACAGATCGCTTATAGATGAAGCTGTCAGAACCGATGTAACATATGGCGGAATCAGACCTATAATATTTAGAAATGACCTTGAAATATTGCCCAAAGGCGTAGTTTCGGTTGATATAACCTCGCCGGTACATTATGGTGATGCAACAGTAAACCTTGACGTAGTTGTAAAAGATCATCCTAAAAAGATAAGATTTGTAAAGTTAACAAATAGCAATGCCGTAACTAATGAAACATGCACTTATGATAAAAATAGTAGCTATGTCAGAAGTATAACAGTAAATTCCGATAATACCGAGACATGGAATATTGATTTTAAAATTCACTCGCTTTCCGCAAAATATTCCGTTAATGCAAAGTATGATAAAAGTATTTATGACAGCGGCGGTTGGATTCCGGGCATAGTGTTTGAGCTTACTATACCCGAAATGAAAATTGACAAAGATGTATACTCATTCTCGATAGATGAGTGCTACGATGATGTTATGTATG
>OIZA01000326.1_pt1 | contig 26588 bp, 28 predicted proteins | sample 1588381 | NCBI WGS metagenome assembly OIZA01 (sample SAMN03283277) | human gut metagenome | biome: human-associated habitat; material: feces | host: Homo sapiens | place: Peru | collected 2012 | reverse complement strand
GGAAGGGAACATCCCAAGCACCATAGTTGCTTTCATCAGCGGTTTTCTTGCCCGGAACGTAAAACGTGACATCGTATACGCCGTTAAGATCGTAAGAAATGTTCCGAGGACACAGCTTCCCGCCGCGACATACAGCGTGTTCTTAAACCACCTCGGGTAATTGTAAAGTGAAGTATCGGTAAACAGTTTGCGGAATGTATCCATGCTGTATGTTTTCGGGAAGAATCCGTCAAACGAATAAATGCTTCCCGATTTTGAAAATGATGCCAGGATCAGCCACAGGCAGGGGAAAAAGAAGATGGCTGCCACAAGAAGCAGTACCGCGTATGTTGCGCCGGTATCCACCGCTTCCCCGATACGGATCTGTCTTTTCTTTTTTTCGATCATTGAAACGTATCCTCCTCTCTGTAAGACGGTGATTTTATGTAAACTACAAGTGAGATAGCGGATGTGATAAGGAAGATGATCAGGCTGATCGCCGCTCCTATGCTGTAGTAATTGTTGTCGATCGACAGATTGTACAGCCAGTTGATCAAAAGATCCGTATCACTCGCCAGGAAATATCCGTCCATATAAAGACCGCCCCGCAGGAAATAGAAAATACCAAAATTGTTAAAATTTCCGATAAACTGGGAGAGCAGCACCGGCATCGTCGCAAAAAGCATGAACGGAAGCGTCAGTTTACGGAAACGGGCAAATCTGCCTGCGCCGTCAATCCTCGCCGCCTCATAGAGTGTCTCATCAAAATTGGACAGATGTCCGGTCGCAAGCAGCATGATCGACGGAACGCTGATCCAGCAGTTGACAAGAAGTCCAATGAGACGTGCGCTCCACTTTGCGTCAATATCCAGAAATCCAACCGCACTGCCGCCCGCTCCCACGATCAGCTGATTGATTGGCCCGCCATAGGAAAACATAAACTTAAACGCGAGCAGGGTGATAAACCCCGGAACCGCATAGGCAAGCACCGGAAATGCCCGCCAGAATGCTTTGCCCTTCACACATTTTTTATTAAGGAGCAGCGCAAGCCCGAGTCCCGCGAAATAATTAAGCGCCGTGGAAGTAACTGCCCAGAGCAGGTTCCAGCCAAGGATCTTAAAAAAGGTCGGTGCGAATTTCGACAGCACGATCAGCTTTTTAAAATTGCCAAGCCCGATCCAGTCCACCAGTTCCGGCGGAACCACACTTCCTCCATAGTTCGTAAACGCGATCAGGATCATAAAGATGATCGGCAGCACATTAAAGATACATACGCCGATCACCGGAAGCGCCAGCACGAAAACATAAAATTTCCGGTCGAACAGCCGGGTGATCTCTTTTTTAAAGGTGTCCGGCTTCTTTCCCTGTTCCACCTGCTTTTGGATCCGGTATGCATCCTTTAAATTCAGCCGGTACAGATAGAAAAAGGAAAACAGCACGATCCATGCAAAGATCCCCATCAGGAGCATGATAACGGAATTATCTCCCGCAACACCAAGCCACGGATCTGCTTTTTTTGTCCCCAGGGTAAAAAATCCGATGAGATCCCAGAGCCCTCTTGCCGACACATAACAGATCATGCCGATTTCCACAAGTAAGAACAGGATTCCTTTGATCCGGCAGCCGTATAAAAACTGCCCTGCGCCCATGAGGACAGCAGAGAGCTTTACTCTCCAGTCACTGTCCTGAAACGCTTTTTTAAAATTAACTGCTTTTTCTTTCATTTTTTTGCTCTTTCTATTCTAAGGTAAAGATTGCGTTGTAGATCTGTTCACTCATATCCTCTAACCCGGTCTTCATCGCGGCGGTGTCTTTATATTTCTTTTCATTCTCCGGCCGGAATACGTCTTTTGCCAGATCGATGAAAAAGGTCTGCCCCGGTGTCCAGATCTGGGAAACTTCCTTTACGGATGGCATTAAAATGATATTTCCATCCTCCAGACGCGAAAACAGTTCCTCTGCCGTACCACCCGCTGCTTTTGCCACATCCTCCCGCGCCGGTGCGATCCCAAGCATTTCACTTCGTTTTATCATCATTTCATAACTCGTCGCAAAATCCACAAACGCGAGGCAGGCGTTCGGTGCCTTGGTATAAGCGCTGACTGCGTAACCGTTTACGCCACCCATGGTCTTGGTATCGATCCACGCCGGATCTTCCTCGGTGAGATCTCCGCTCTCCGGAAGTTTTGGAAGTGAAGTCATCACCAGATTTTCTTTTGCCTTTGTCTCTGCTTCTTCGTGGGAAATCCCCTCTGTCTCATACTGTTTTGCCAGTTCATCCAGAAACGTGGAATAGACATCCGGCGTTGAGATCGTCGCAAAATATGTTCCATCCGCAAGCTTACTGTACGCATTGGTCGTGATCGTATCATCGATACAGTCCTCATTCATCGCTCCCGCAAGCTGGCTTAATACCCAGGCGCCTTTTTCCGACTCCCCGGCGGCAAATCCGATGTCCGAAGTATCGGTGTTATCCTTTCCGAAAATATATCCCCCATAGGAAAATAAGAATCCACTGGAAAAATACATATCACTAAGCGACTTCATATATCCATATGTCCCCGGATCAGCTGCATGACGGGCAACCGAAAACGCATACATGCTGTTGAAATTTTCGACCATATCCGGGACGCCGTTTTGATCCGCATCCCAGGTGCTCTCCCAGTCCTCCGGCAAAAGATCCGCGCGGTAATACAGCATCGGTGCCTGCACATTCACCGGAACGCCACAGGTATAGGTGTTTCCGTCCACGCTGACCTTATAAGCATCCCACGTAGCATCCGGGATCGTGTCGTAACAATCCAGTTTTTCTACCGGGATCGGATAGATATGCTTGCCCTCGGCGTACTGCATGATGACATCATTCGCCTGATACAGCACATCCGGACCATAACCGTAAGGGCCGTCATTGGCAAGATCCAGATACTGATCCATGTTCGCGTCCACTGCCTGTATCCCATAATCTTTATACGCCTCATTGAACGCGTCGATCAGTTCCTTAAAATATCCTTTGGAGATCGCGGTATCGTTTTCGAGTACCTGGATCGTCACATTTTTTTCAAGTTCCCCGGTAAACACCCCGTTTGCCGCTCCCGTCTCCGTTGTCTCATCCACTGTTTTTTCCTGTGCGGTATCTGCCGCTCCACATCCGTTGACCATGCTTCCCATAAGCGCTGTCGTAAGAACCAGCGCGATCATTCTTCTTTTCATGCCATCTCCCCCTGTTCTTCCATGATCTGATAACCGTCCGGGTCTATACCCTGCCGCGTTTCTTCTGTCAGATTGATCCGCAATATCAGTCTGTCTTTTTTATACTTTCGTTCTACGAAAAGCATTTCCTGTTCTTCTTTTATTTTTACATTTCCATACTGTAACACCGGTTTTTGCTTTAATGCCAGCAGTTTTTTGATCTCCTGCATGACCGCACGGTCCCAGTGGGATTCCTCCCAGTCAAAGCATCTCCTCGAATCCGGGTCATAACCGCCCTCCATGCAGATCTCCGTTCCATAATAAATGCATGCCGCCCCCGGAAATACTACCAGCAGGGCAATGGCTGCAAGCAGTCTTTTTTTATTTTTTCCGATCTCCGTGTAAAAGCGGTGCGTGTCGTGTGAGTCTAAAAGGTTTAACATCATGTCGTTGACCGGTTCTGTATTCCGCATCAGGTTTCCGTTTAATTTTTCCGCCATCTGTCTGGCATCAAATTTCCCACGCGCGAAATAATCAAGGCAGGCTTTGGTAAATGCGTAATTCATAATGCTGTCATACTGATCGCCCATCAGATACGGATATGCGTCATGCCAGTTCTCCCCGATGATCACACAGTCCTTCTTTAACTGTTTGACCTCTTTGCGGAAGCGTCTCCAGAAATCATGTGACACTTCATCGGACACATCTAACCGCCACCCGTCAATATCCGCCTCTTTGATCCAGTACGCCGCAATGTGGAGCAGAAATTCCTGCACCCCTGCATTTGCGGTATTGAGCTTTGGCATATAATTACAGGAGGCAAAGCATTCATAATTCATCCGCTCCGGGTCCGGATAATCCCCGTCGATCAAAAACCACTCGTAATAGGGCGATGCCTTTCCGTTTTTTAAGACATCCTCAAATTCTTCCATCTCCATACTGCAGTGATTGAACACCGCATCCATCACAATGCGGATGCCCATCTCATGCGCTTTTTTTACCAGTTCCTTCACATCGGAAAGGCTTCCAAACTGCGGATCTACTTTTCTGTAATCCCGGATATCGTACTTGTGATTGGAGATCGACTGAAAAATCGGGGTCAGATAGATCGCATTGATTCCAAGTTCCTTTAAATAATCCAGCTTCTCGATGATCCCCCGGATGTCTCCGCCGGCAAAGCTTTTCGGTGTCGGCAGATCCCCCCATTTCATATTGATATACGAGGTATCCTTGGTCTGATCCCCCTGCCTGAAACGGTCAATGAAGATCTGATAAAAAACGGCTTTCCGCATCCAGTCCACCGTCTTTAACCGGTCGTTCGGGTTGATATACGGCATCTGGAAGAAATTGTAAAATGCCTCCGGGAAACAGTAGGTCTCAGTTAGTCCGTCCTCACTGTAATAATACTCCTTCCCGTTTTCCTCAATACGAAAGATATAGGCAAGCCTTACATCCTCAAGTTCTAATTTTTTTTCATAATACTGATATAGACCGTCTTCATAATGCACATGCATTTCGATCTCATTTTGTTTCATCTGAAATTCATATTTCGCGCCATAGACTAAAAACACTCTGATGTCTCTGTCTTCCTTCGCTGTCCGAAGCCGGATCACCAGTTCCTTTTTGCCGGTTGCGAAGCAGTATCTGGAATCCGGTGTATGTAACAGGGCATATTGATTCATTTTTATTGTACTCCATTTTGTTATTGACAAATAATTTTAAATTTTTAATAATAAAGGTCAGAATCAGTGAAACGATTAAATTTGCTTTATGACAGGAGTTTGGGAGGATATTATGGCAAAAAACAAAGTTACGATCAAGGATGTTGCAAAGGCTGCCGGTGTTTCCACCGCGACCGTCTCCTATGTGATCAACAACCGCACCGATATCAAGCTGACGGATGAGACCAGAAAAAAAGTCTTACAGGTCATCCATCTTTTGGATTACTCTCCAAATCAGGCTGCCAAGGCACTTGCCGCAAACCGTAAGAGCCTGCTTGCCGTTTCCTTTTCCGCTTCTGACTCTGTATTAAAATGCGCCGAACAGATGCATACGCTGCAGCTGCTCTCAACATATTTTCACGGGAAAAATTATGAACTGATCATGCTAAGTCCTTCTTATACGGAAAAATGCGACCAGGCTGATGCCATCATCTGTTATGACATGAAGTCAGAACAGTTTAGACAGCTCGGCGACAGCAATTTCATTCCGTTAGTCGCACTGGACTGCCTGGTCAATGATCCTTTATTCTTTCAGGTCAATACGGATCTTCGCATTTTAAAGGAAAAAGCGGACGCTCATTTTGGTGATAACCCTTATCGCTATGTTATGCTCGATACACCAAACGCCGAAAAGCTTTCCCGTTTATTAAATGTTTTCCCGGATCTGATCCGCATAGATTCTCTGACGCAGACGAAAAAGCTTGCGGGGCAGCATCTTCTGGTTTCTGATCTTACGCTTTTCAAACTGCTCTCTGACACCAATGATGTCTGCTTTATCCCATCTGTTTCCGGGAAAAAACTTGATCTGCTCCATAAGTGTATCGAGGCAGCCTTAGAGCGCACCCCGATCGAACAACACGATCTGCTCATCTAATTTGTGGCTACGCCATTGTAAGTCCATGTGATCGTATCATAAGGATTCATATTAAAGTTTTCTTTTGTCTCTTCGGTATAATAGGAATCCTCCGTGTCATAGACATCTTCTCCCGGATAGGTGGTGAGCGTAAATGTGTAATTTCCGGAGACTGCCACCTCTATATTCGACTTCTTTGCGCCCGTCTCTCCGATGCCGCCGGAATTTTTAAAATATTCCGTTCCATCCTGCTCGATCGTTGTCATATAACCAAATCCGCGCTGATCTTCCCATGAGCCATTGATCGCAAACTGGAACTGATCTCCCGCTTCCAGATCCAGTGTGATCGTGTATATATTGGCTTCGCTGTTCTCCTCTTTTGTCATCGTCTGCGCTTCTCCGATCACTGCGCCCCAGTCTGATTCCGCAAGCACCGCACCCGTTCCCGATCCAACGATCGCGAATGTTCTCGTATCTTCCACATAAGAAGTAAATCCCGCGTAAAGATCCGTATCCTCTTTGATCTGTGTCCCGAAATCATATTTCCGGCTCATCTGCGGTGTCACATACCAGCCAACAAATGTCTCGCCCTCTTTTTCCGGTGTGAACTCCTCCGCGCATGTTCCATCCGCTGCCGTCTTCGTCTCAAGGACGGTTGTTCCATCACTGTCATAATAAGTCACCTTATGCTCCGATGCCGTTTCCTCCTGCGCCGGTGCCTCCGTCTGTTCTTCTGCTGTCTGTTCATTTTCTGCCTGTGTGCTGACCACTTCCTGCGTCGGTGCTGTTTCGGTCTTTTTTGCCCCACATCCCGCTGTCATGCTGCTGCCCGCAAGCGCCACAGCAAAAAACAGTACCGCCATTACCTTTTTTCTTTTCATCGTCTTCTCCTTTCAATTTAAACGTTTAAATTAAATGGTAAATCAAAAGCGGTGTTTGTTCACCGCTTAAACGTTTAAACTATCTTTAGTATAATCTTGCCACCTGCCATCGTCAACGCACAATGTTTCCAAAATTTTCTCTCCGTTTTTGTGCATTTTTACGATTTCCCCACAACCGCCTCATAATACGCTTCAATCGTCTCCGGGGGTTCGGAAAGTCCGCACGCGAACCACCACTTCGCGGTCTCCACAAAGGTCGTGATATAAAAGTGTCTGCAGAAATCCTCCGGAACCGGAAGCTTCTTATCCTGCATCAGGTTTATCATTTCATCCTTAAATTTATCCTGAAAGCAGTCTTTAAAATAATCCCAGAACAGTTCCGCGCTCTCACTCAAAAACATTTTCCGGAAGCGGATCTGATCGGTCTTTAAGTGATACAGGATATGCGTCAGCTTCGCCTTTAACGAATCATCTGAATTGGAAAAGTCATGATCCCCCTCTTCGGTCAGATGATCGATAAAAATATGGTGGAAAAGATCTTCGCAGATCGCTTCCAAGAGGCTGTCCTTCGTCTCAAAGTGTGCGTAAAAGGTACTCCGCCCGATATTTGCCTCATCGATGATCTCCTGCACCGTGATCTGCTCATAGCGCTTTTTCGCGATCAGTTTTTCAAATGCCGTAAAAATTGCCTGTCTTGTTTTCTGCTGACGTCTGTCCATCTCTTATCCTCTCTTACTCGGCCGCATCATCCTTTACGCCAAGAAGCAGTGCCGCATTTACTACCACGAATACCGAACCAAAGTTGTGCCAGATCGCGCCTGTGACCGGGGTTAAAATTCCAAGCACGGAAAGCACCACCGCCGTGATGTTGATACACATGGATGCGATGATGTTGATCTTCACCTTTCGCATGACCTTTTTCATCAGCCCGAACAGATACGGCAGCCTTTTGATGTCATCGCTGACTAATACCGCATCCGCAGACTCGATCGCAATATCACTTCCGATCCCGCCCATCGCGATCCCGGCGTCTGCCGAACCAAGCGCCAGCGCGTCATTGACACCATCACCGACCATGCCGATCGGTTCCCTGCTTCCTGCAAATTTATGTATGATGTCCATTTTTTCTTCGGGAAGAAGGTTCGCATAGATGTCCGTGATCCCGACTTTTGCCGCGATACTTTCCGCCGCAGTCTCATGATCCCCGGTTAAGAGCATCGGTGTGATCCCGACCTGATTTAACCTTTTTATCGTATCCGCCGCATCCGCGCGTGGTGTATCTGAAAGTGCGACAAATCCCGCCATCTTCCCTTCTATGGCAAGGAAAACGACCGTTGCGCCCTGTCTGTACCACTGTTCACCGGATCTCCCGCCTTTTTATCCACCGGAATACTCTCTCCTGTCACGACCGACTGATCGATCGTGGTCTCTCCGGCAAGGATCGTCCCATCCACCGGGATCGTCTCTCCGGCAAGCACACGCACCACGTCATGGACACGTACCTGCTCCGCCGGCAGCTCCATTTCCATGCCGTTTCTTATCACATGCGCAGTCTGCGGTGTGAGCCGGATCAGCTTTTCGATTCCCTTTTTCGCCTTTCCTGAAGTGTAATCTTCCAAAAGCGAACCGATCTGCATGATAAGAGCGACTTCTCCCGCCGCAAAGTATTCTCCCGTTGCCACGGAAGCCACAAGTGCCATCGCGACTAACACATCCGCCTTGATATCGTAGTCAAATACCAGTCCCCGTATTGCGCCAAGCAAAATCGGGATTCCGCAAAGCACGATCGCAATCCACGCAACGTCCAAAGGCAGGAGCTCCCGAAAAACTCCTGCCAGACTTAAGATCAGTGAAACGCCGGATTGTATGTTACCGGACAGATCCTTAAAACTGTGCGGGAAGTCTCACTTTCTGTTGATCACTTTCTATCATTTACAGCTTATTGTAGTCGGCATCACTCACCGGCTCGCACCACTCGTTTTTTGTCTCCTCACCAGGCACTTCCACCGCGATATGGGAAAACCAGCTGTCTTTCTTCGCGCCATGCCAGTGCTTTACATTTGCCGGGATCGTAATGACAGTACCCGGTGTCAGGCTTACTGCTTCCTTTCCCTCTTCCTGATACCAGCCTTCTCCTGCTGTGCAGATCAAAAGCTGTCCGCCGCCGCTTTTTGCGTGATGGATGTGCCAGTTGTTGCGGCAGCCCGGCTCGAATGTCACATTTGCCAGAAATACCGGGCATCTGCCTGCTTCTGTCAGCGGATTTAAGTAGGAATTTCCGCTGAAATACTGCGCAAACCCGGTGTTTGGTGCCCCGGTTCCGAATACATTTGCCTGTTCAAATTTTTCTTTTTCTGCTATTTTCATGATCTTTTTCTCCTTTATGAATCCTATCTATAAGCTCTTCTTTACCGCTTCGATCCAGTCTTTCACTTTGCTCTCTGCGGTCTCCATATGATCGCCGCCCTGGTGTACCACCAGGTCGGTGTTCCGACCGCGATCACGTCATAATCCTTAATGTCCCTGGTAAGTGGTTTTATTTTCGGCTCATAGCCACGGTTTACTTCTTCCTGTCCCTGATCTACGACCTCATTATAGCTTCCCTCATACGGCTTTTCGGTATCAATCTGCATAAGATCAGCGCCCGTCGCTTCCGCGAGCATCTTCGCGATACGCTCTGTATTTCCGTTTGACCATGTATAATAAACAACCAGCATTTTTTTCATTTTATTTCTCCTCTAGATTCTTTGCCGCTTCATTTACACAGCGCAGCGCATTTAAACTTCTAGGATAACCGATGTACGGCAGGCACTGTGAGATCACCCGGATCAGAAATTCCTTATTGTTTCCGATCTTCATATTTGCCTGCGCGTGGCTTACAAGCTGCGGCTCACAGCCACCCTGTGCCGCGATAAAGCAAAATGTGATCATTTCTCTCTGCAGATAGTCCAGCCCTTTTCTCGTATAATAATCCCCAAAACAGTTGTCTGCCAGCCAGCGGTTGATATGACGGCTCTCTTCCGGTCCTGACTTGTAAAATTCTTTCATGCCATCCCCGAAAATATCGACCTGCGCCTGAATTCCGGCTTCCAGTCTTGTCTCCATCGTCGTCTTCGCCTGCGCTTCTAACGGCAGGGAAACGCCATCTTCCTTTAATATCTCATTGTTGATCGCGAAAAACGGAAGCACTCTCCCAATGCCAAGATACGCCACTGCCTGATAGGTCACTTCCTTGATCTCGATCGGTGTCACGCCCACACGCAAAGCAGCCTTTGCCATTACGCGGTACGCATCGGTTCCCTGACAGCCGGTAAGTGTCGCAAGGATTGCAAGCATTCTGGTCTTGTCATCCATATCGCCCTGATTTACGACTTCATCAAACGCAAAGTTATAAAAACGCTCCGCAAACTCCGGATCGTTCTCCTGTAATCCGCCTTTTTCCTCTGAAAACATTTTGTTTAAATATGCTTTGGCTTTCTCTGTCAGTTTCATTCTACATCCTCCTAGATCCATGCTCCGACTTCTTTTTCTGCCCGCTTTACCAGACTTCCGTGGATCGCAAGTCCTTTCTCTACGTTTGCTCCCGGACACAGACGTTTAATATCGCTTACGCTGCTTCCAAGTCCGCTTCCCTCATGTGTACAGAACGGACGGATCGTTTTTCCGTTAAAATCATAGTGTTCCAAAAACGTAAAGACTGCCATCGGCATCGTGCCCCAGTAATTCGGATAGCCAAGATAGATCGTATCGTATTGCTCCATATCCTCCGGCCATGCCTTCAGCTCCGGTCTCGCATTACTTCTCTGATCTGCCTGCGCCTCTGCGATACAGGCATTGTAATCTTTGGAATAGGCTTTCTTTGGTTCAATCTGGAACATGTCTGCCCCTGTCAACTTTTTTATAATACCTGCCACTACCTCTGTATTTCCGATCTCTAACTGTTTTAATGCCCCGCTTACATAATTCTCATCTCTGCGGGAAAAATATGCGATAAGTTCTGCCATTTTTCTTTGCGCTCCTTTCGTCTCATCTTTTTTTCTTATTTTAATACAGCATTTCTTGACCTGGAATCTCCAACATGTTATTATGCTATAAACTGTTGGTTGATACCTATGTCTGGAGGTGCATGATGTATAATCATTTACTTGATACGTTTCTTGCTGTCTGCGACTGCAAAAGCTTTACGAAAGCGGCAAAGCAGCTTTATATTTCACCGACTGCGGTCATGAAGCAGATCAACCAGCTCGAAAAGGAACTCGACTTAAAACTGATCGAACGCACCCACGCCGGGGTGACCCCGACAAGCGCAGGCGCTTCCATTTATCAGGACTCGAAATTTATCATTGATTATTCCAAGAAGGCGCTCGCCGCCGCCAAAAGCAGGACACTTGCCTACGATACTACTTTTTGCGTCGGAACCTCCCTGTTAAATCCGGCAAAGCCGTTTCTGGATCTCTGGTATCAGGTCAACCAGGATTTTTCGGGATACAAGCTGCATCTGGTTCCTTTTGATGATGATCACAATGGGATTTTAAAAGAGATCGCCCTTTTAGGCGAAAAGTTTGATTTTCTGATCGGCGTCTGCGATTCCAGAGCCTGGATGAGCCTTTGCAGCTTTCTCCAGCTTGGCCGATATAAAAAAATGATCGCGGTTCCACGCGATCACAGACTTGCCGGCAAAAAGAAACTGAAAGTGGAAGACCTCCACGGAGAGACGCTCCTCATGGTTCCTGCCGGCGACTCCGGAACCAATGATTTCATCCGAAATGACTTAACGCTGCACCATCCACAGATCCATATCGAAGACACACAGCCTTTCTTTGATATGTCCGTATTCAACCGCTGCGCGGAGACCGGAAATGTGCTTTTGACCATCGAATGCTGGCAGAATGTCCACCCCGGGCTCGTCTCGATCCCGGTTGACTGGGATTACAGCATTCCCTACGGTCTGCTTTACGCAAACGACGCACCGGAAGATGTCATGCGTTTTGTGAAGACGGTGGAAGCGTTTGTGAATTTATAAAAGAACGATACTGGATGGATTCGAACCATCAACTTCAGTTTTGCAAACTTATGCCATTCCAGCGGCTACAGTATCACATCCGGGAAGTCCGGCTTACGCCGTCCTTCCCGATTTTTCATTCCGATAGTTTTGTCGAAATGCTGTTTTTACTCTTCAAACGGAATAACTGCTCCGTCATAAGTTGTATTGATGAAATCCTTGATCTCATCGGATTTTAATACGTCAACCAGTGCTTTTACACCTTCGTTGTCTTCATTTCCTTCTTTTACAACAACTACGTTTACATAAGTCTTAGCTGCTTCGGAATCGGATTTCTCGTATGCAAGTGCATCTTTTCCTACGGAATAGCCTGCCTCTAATGCATAGTTACCGTTCAGTACCAGGTAAGCCACTTCGTCAGATACTCTTGCGACCTGCTCTGCTGCAAGCTCTTCGATCTGAACGTTGTGCGGATTTTCTGCGATATCATTTACCGTTGCCTCTAATCCTGCACCATCTTTTAATGTGATGATTCCGTTATCCTGTAACAGTAAAAGTGCTCTTGCTTCGTTTGTGGTATCATTCGGAACTGCGATCACATCGCCCTCTGCGATATCATCCAGGCTGCTCTTGGTTCCCGGATAAATTCCAAACGGCTCATAGTGGATCTTACCAACTTCTACGAGGTGTGTGCCTCTTTCTTCATTGAAGCTGTCCAGATACGGTACATGCTGGAAGTAGTTTGCATCCATTTCTCCGCTTTCTACTGCCTCATTCGGTAACACATAATCATCATAAACGGTGATCTCAAGATCCCATCCCTCTTTTGCAAGGATCGGTTTTGCTGCCTCTAAGATCTCTGCATGCGGTGTTGCGGATGCTGCGATCTTGATTGTTCCCTTTGTCTCAACCGCTGCTTCTGCTTCCGTACTGTCTGCTGCTGCAGCTTCGGTTCCTGCTGTCTCTTCTTTTGCTGCGGCATTATCAGTTGCTGCCGTGCTCTCTTCCTTTGCGCTTCCGCAGCCTGCGAATGCAGTTACTGCCAGTGCTCCTGCCAGAATTCCTGTTAAAAGTTTCTTTTTCATAATATTTTTTCTCCTCTTCTTTTTTTATTTTCATGGTTCCGCACATTTAACGGAATCAAATAATAAACGGTTTTATTTTCTCCGGTCAGACTTATCTGCCAGCTTCATTCCAATGGTCTGGAAGATCTGGAATAAGATCATCAGTAAAATAACACTGACTACCAGAATATCTGTCTGCCATCTTGTATATCCATATCGGATCGCGATCGCTCCGAGTCCGCCGCCTCCAACGGTTCCGGACATTGCAGAGTATCCAAGGATCGTTCCGAGTGCGATCGTGGCACCCACGATCAGAGAAGTTCTCGCTTCCACCAGCATGACCTTTACGATAATCGTAAAATCAGATGCGCCCATGGAACGCGCAGCCTCGATCACACCTGGATCTACTTCTTTTAAAGAAGATTCCACCATTCTTGCGATATACGGTGCAGCCGCAATAACAAGCGGTACGATCGTTGCTTTCGAGCCATAGCTCTGTCCCGCCACCAGTCTTGTAAACGGGATCAGAATAACAAGTAAGATAATAAACGGAATGCTTCGCACAAGGTTTGAAATCACATCCAGCACCTTATAAACTGCTGCATTCGGTCGAATTCCATCCTTATCCGTAACGGTAAGCGCTATTCCCATCGGAAGTCCGATCACATATCCGGCAAACGTGGATACCACTGTCATATAGATCGTTTCCCATATTCCCTGAATCATCATCGTGATTACCTGATCACTCCACATCGCCTGTCACCTCCTCAATCTCCAGTCCGTGTTCGGTCAGATACTGTTCCATGTCGATCTGCAAATGTCTGTCATCCGGCAGCCCCAGAATCATTTCACCTTTTGCAACGCCGCCGACATTTTTCGTATCAGCTCTCAAAATATTTACCGGAGTGCCAAACTTTAAGATCATGTTTGCAATGACCGGCTCAAACGCCGAATTTTCGGAAAAGACGATCCGAAGCTTCCGGTCACCCTGAATACGCTCTAACTGCGCTGCGACAGCTCCTTCCATCTTTACCCCATCTTCCGGCAGATCTCTTAAAATCAGTTCTCTTGCTGCCTTCGACTTCGGATGGCTGAAAATATCCTCCACCAGACCGTCTTCCACCAGCTCACCATGTTCAATGATCGCCACCCGGTTACATATCTCACGGATGACCGACATCTGATGTGTAATGATCACAATCGTGATCTTGAACTGCTCGTTAATGCTCTTTAAGAGTTCGAGGATCGATGCTGTCGTCTGCGGATCCAACGCACTTGTTGCCTCATCACAGAGCAGGATCTTCGGATCAGATGCCAGGGCACGTGCAATTGCGACACGCTGTTTCTGTCCCCCGGAAAGCTGTGCAGGATAAGCCTTTTCCTTATCCTCAAGTCCAACTGTCTTTAGCAGTTCTCTTGCCCTCTCCTTAGCATCTTTTCTTTTAACCCCGTGAATCTGCAGTGGAAAACAGATATTGTCGATCACACTTTTCTGCATCAGTAAATTGAAATGCTGGAAGATCATTGCAATATCGCTGCGCTGCTCCCTCAATTCTTTTTCACTTAAGGTTCCGAGATCTCTTCCCTCGATCAGCACCTGTCCGTCGGTCGGCTTTTCCAGATAATTTAAGCATCGCACCAGTGTACTTTTTCCTGCGCCCGACATTCCGATGATTCCGTAAATGTCCCCGGCTTCAATCGCCAGATTGATATCCGAAAGTGCCTTTACATGCACATCTTTTTGTTCAAACGTCTTTGACAGATGTTTTACTTCTATTTCATATTCAGCCATTCTGTTTTTCCTTCCTCACAAAAAAAGAGCAGGATCACCGCAAAGATGATTCCTGCTGATCTTTATTTAAAAATAAAATCAAACCGAAGCATCCAGCAACCTTTTCTTATTTTCACGACACATGCATGCAGACATACTGCCGCACATACAGGTCATACCTGTCAGCGCGCCACATACTCTGTTACCACATACTGTCATGAAAAAACGGTCTGTTCTCATCTCCGGTTCTCCTTTCTGAATTCTTTTTACACTTGCTGTTTCGTATTTACAGATTTTATTATAACCGATGTTTCAAAAAAGTGTTAATACATGATACTTAGAGTCGGTTATAGGTTTAAGCTATAGCGGTTTCTCGCCACTTTCCGCTTTTTCGCGCAGGCTTACCACCAGCTCGTAAACCTCCGGCCGTCTCTGCTTTAAATGCTCATCCAGCCTGTGTCTGCGCTCCTTAAATCGCCCTGCGAGCTCCGGGTGCTCTTTTGCGATGCGCTCATAAACCTCTCTGCGGTGCGCCTCAAACTGCATTGCCAGCGTTTTTTCGTCTTTTCCGGAAATATTGACGATCTCTTTTAAATGTTCTTCCAGGTGTTCAAGCCACTCATCCTCGTCCAGCGCCTCCATGTGCGACCACCGCCCATGTAAAAGTTCTTCCACATTGCCGTCTTTTTTTAGCTGCTCGATCTGTTTTAAGATCTGCTTTTCGATCTGTGCCTCGGTGTCGGAGCCAAATGCCCACACAAATTCCTGTACCCGGTTATCTGCACGCTTTCTCGAAGCGCTGCGTTCCTCATTGTCCACGCCGCCCGCAAGCGGATACGGCCGTTTGATCTCCATATCCTTCAGTGCGATATGTATCGTTCTGCGCACACTGCCTTCCTCGATCATATAGCCGAGTCCGAGTTTCCGAAGCTGCTCATTTAACTCCGCGATATGCTCGGTCATATAAAAACGAATTCCCTTTTTCTTCAGGGATTGATACAGGCTTCCCAGCCGGTCCGCCGCCGTGATGTCCATACTCCCGATTCCGCTCGCGTCAAGGATCACCGCCTTTGTGTCTTTTTGCAGCGCATCTTCAATATCACGCTCAAGTATCTGGATATTCGCGAAAAACAGGTTACTGCTGAAACGGTAGATCAAAACGCCCTCGATGGCATGGATCTGACTGCCTTCTTTCAGGTCGCGGAAATGGCGGTGTCCCGGCTGAATGCCGAGAAAGCACCTTGCCGGCTTTGCACTGCGGATGATCATTTCTGTAAAAGAAAGGATGATCCCGATCAGTACGCCGTTGATCGTTCCAAGGAAAAGTACCCCGAAAAATGCACCCGCAAAAATGAAACATTCGGTTCGGCTGACTTTAAAAAGCCGCACCGCCAGCTCAAACTCTGTTGCCCCAAGCAACGCCGAGATCACGATCGCGGTCAGCACCGGAACCGGCAGATAGCCGATGAATCCCGTGCCGCACAAAAGCAGTACGATCATGGAACCTCCTGCCACAATACCGGTAAGCTGCGTCTTACCCTGATACTGTTCTCCCATCGCGGTGCGGGATACAGAGCCGTTGATCGGACAGCAGCCGGTAAAGGCAGCCACAAAATTTCCGACAGAAAACGCCAGTATTTCCTGATTGTCGTTGATGCGGTATCCGTTCTTCTGCGCGAAGTTGTTTTCCGCCAGCAATGTCTCCGCCATGATGACCAACGCAACCGACAGACTGATCGTGACGGCTTCCTTTATGGGAACCACGGTAAGATCCGGAAAACTCCACTCAGGAAGCCCCGGTTCTACTGCCGTAAGCGTCTGTATCCCCCATTCACGCACCGGAAGAACGCGCGTCATCACCGCACCTGCCGCCATAAGTACGACTGCCATCGGAAATTTGGGCATGACTTTTTTGGATACCAAAAGGATTACAAGCGCCAAAACACCGATTGCGACGGACGGCAGATTGATCGATGCCGCCTCCTTTGCGATATGCTGCGCAAGTTCCAGAAACTCTCCGGTTCCCGCTGTTCCTCCCATCAGCTTCGGCAGCTGCATCAAAATGATCGTGGTACAGATCCCGGTGATGAATCCGCCCATGACCGGCGCTGAGATGTAGTTTACCAGCTTCCCGGCGCGCATAAAATAAAACGCAAGCAGCCACAGCGCCACAAGCAGCGTGAGTACCGGAACAACCGCCAGTGCCTCATTTGAACCGCTCTCCACATGCAGACTGATAAGTGCGGAACCAACGAGCGCCGCCGGTGCCGCGTCCACCCCGAAAATAAACTGCGGGGAAGTGGAAAAGAGCGCAAAGAAAAGAATCGGAAATACCGACCCGTAAAGTCCATACACTGCGGGAAGTCCTGCGATCTGCGCATATCCCATGGAAATCGGGATCGACACCGCCATGATGATAATGCCGGTAAAGATATCTTTGGGCAGATCTTTCTTATTATAATGCCGGATCGTCTGTGCCAGTTCCAGTTTCATTGCATCATCTCCTCAATTTTACCTGTTTAAATAACAGCATTATACCATAAAAAAGAGGAGACTGCCCAGGATTCGGCGTCTCCCTTCTTCTTTTCTTTTTTCTTTTCTTTATTTTTATCTTTTTTCGTTTCTTTTCACTGCCGGGCGGTACAGATCATACATAAATACGCCCTCACCCAGATCTCTGGTCTTTACGAGTTTCATGCCAAGATGCTCATATCTCTCGACTTTGTTTTCCGCGTCGGTATCCAGGATCACCGCAAGATTTTTCTCATCGGCAATTTCGTACAGCATTTCCATGAGCTGTCTCATATATCCCTGCCCCTGATATTCTTTCCGGACTACTAACATCGCCAGATTGGCATACGGGATCTTTTTCTTTTTTAACTCATCTTCATAGGTTGTCCCGCCCTTTGCGATCCTCCTTACGAATTGAATCCCACCCCGGAGTCCCCCCAGATTTTTGACGATCGCCCGGATCATCCGCATCCCGCTTTTGAATGACAGATCCTGACCTTTATATGTAACGAGGATATATCCTTCTCCTCTGCTGCTGGTAGAATACAGACATCCGCTTTCATATCCCGCCAGAAAGCAGGCTTTCATATGCTGATACATCTTTTCCCTGCTGTCAAGTAATTTGCGCAGACCATATTCAACCGTTCCGTCTTTTTTTCTGCCATACGCATGGTCATAAAAGGAATCACCGATCTCCCGGCAGATCTGTTCGATCTCATTTTCTGATAAATTTGTTACTTTGATTCCGTTCATTGCATTTCTCTCCCCTTACTATATGATCCAGTTCACAAGCTGTACCATAACACCTACAAGCAGACACACCGGAAGCCCGATCACCATTCCCTTTATGCTTCCGATAAAATGAAACCGGTAATCCTTATAGGAATCCGTCAGATCCTCAGTTCCCGGAATGATCAGCTTCTTGCTGTGGCATACCCAGATCCAGTCGATCACAAAACAGTCATACCAGTCAACGATCAGCCAGATGAGATACGAGATCAGAAATCCCTGCAAAAAATTGCCCGCATGATTTACAAAACAAAGCGCAATCGCCATGATAAGCGCAATGACGACCGCAGCGCAAAGCTTCTTTCTTCTCGTCTGTGGACTGTCCGCCTTTCTGCTCTCATCGATCAAGCCAAGCTCCAGACAGCGGTTTATGATCGGTTCCGGCATATCATAGACCGTATCTACGGGGTTTTTGCTGCCTGCCACCACCGCAATGGTAAATAAAATGGTGAGTACCACTGTCTCTATTAAAATTACCCTGACATCCATGTTTTATTTCCTCCTAATCTTCTCTCTCGGTCAGTATTTTTATCACAAGGCTGCTGATCTCCTCCGGAGTGCTTCTGTTTTCTTCCCGCATCCACCGTTTGGTCAGTTCCCAGTAGCCCGCTATCGTAAAGTAAAAATCATATAACCTTTCCTTTGACATCTCTGAAAGGATCTGTTCCGGTTCCATATCGATATCTTTCATTTTTGTTTTGAACGCAACCTGCATGATGTACTCGGAAAGATGATCTTCGATATAGTGCAAAAGATGACTCTGATCCAGACAGCGAAACACCTCTGCATTTTTCTCCCAGAACGAAAAATAGATGTTTGTCGTCTCCTTTAATCCCTTCGCTCCCTGCAAAAGCAGTGCATCCGCGAATTCATCCATGACAGAATCTGCCATAAACCTGACGATATCGTCTTTCGTCCCGAAATACCGATACAGCGTCCTTCTTCCAACGTTTGCGCTTTTCGCGATCTCCTTCATCGAAATCTCTGCGTAATCCTTTTCCTCTAACAGCTTTTGCAGCGTATCACGGATCAGCTCCTTTGTTGATATCGATTCTTTCATAACATTCTCCTTTTAGTTTGTCCGGACTAACTTTCACAACAAAGAATGGCACACATGTGCAACAATGTCAATACAATAAGAAAAAGTTGGCACACATCAACGCGTATGTGCCAACTCTCCGAAATAATTTCTGATTCTATTTGTATTCTCCTTCGTCCAGCTTCCCTCACACTCCACCTTCCCGTTTTTTAAAAAGAGGAAACGGTCGCAGCAGCGCTCCACCAATTCCGGGTCGTGTGTGATGATAAACTGTGTTTTTCCCTTTTCGGACAGATCATTGATCATATCCGCAACAATTTCCATATGGCGATAATCCAGTCCGCTGGTCGGCTCGTCATACACGATCAGATCTTTTCCCGATGCCATTGCCCCCGCAACCGCCAGCCGCTGCTTTTGTCCGCCTGATAAAGACATCGGATGGCAGTCTTTGTAATCAAACAGCCCCATCTGCCGCAGCACCTGCCCGGCAAGTTCTTCTTTTTTCCCTTCCGAAAGTGGAAGCCCAAGCGTCACCTCTTCTTTCACACTTTCCGAAAACAACTGATGATTGACATCCTGAAACACCAGATACGCGAGTTCCCAGAGCCTGCGCCCCTGATAGAGTTTTTCTCCGTCTGAGATCTTTCCCCGGCAGCGCTTCATCAGCCCACATATGCACTTTGCAAATGTGCTTTTTCCGGCTCCATTATCCCCAAGTATTGCCACGACTGCGCCTCTTGGGATCTCAAATTCCGGGATCTCGATCTTTCGTCCGTTTTTATAGGAAAACGTGAAATCCGTCAGCGTATAGGACTTTTCACTTCTTTTTCTCTCCGTTTTCTGCGGCAGGAAAACATCCGCGCAGCGAAGCCCCCGCGAATGAAATTCCTCCACGGACCGCTTCCAGAACAGCTCGGCGGGAATATCCTCCGCAACTGTCCCGTTTTTAAAGTAAAGAACTCTGTCCGCCAGTCCTCTGACCCAGGAAAGCCTGTGCTCCGCGATCAGTATGGTCTTTCCTTTCTTTTTCCACAGCTCCAAAACCGACCGCAGCTCATGTATGGCATGGATATCCAGATTTGATGTCGGTTCATCCAGCACCAGTATCTCCGGCTCCAGCATATTTACGGATGCGCAGGCTATCTTCTGTTTCTCACCACCGGAAAGCTCCAAAAGGTTCTTTCCGAGCAGCTTTTCTATCTGAAACAGCCGGACAGTCTTTGCAAACCGGTTCAATATCTCTTCTTTTGGCATTCCGATATTTTCACAGCCAAAGACGATCTCTGTATCCGCTAACAGCGTATAAAACTGCGATTTCGGATTCTGGAATACCGAACCCACCACTCCTGCCAGCTCGTGCAGTTCGGTTTCTTTTATGTTTTTTCCCTGTACCGTCACACTGCCACTTGATCTTCCCTCATAATAACAGGGGATCAGACCGTTGACGAGCCTGCCGAATGTCGTTTTTCCACTTCCGGATTCCCCGCACAACAGCACTACCTGCCCGCGCGGTATCGTAGCAGTTATATCTTTTATGGAATCCTCTTTTCGGGCGTTTTCATAAGAAAAACCCACATCTTTTATCTCTATCACCTTATTTCCCCATCACCTTCGTATAAATGTAAGCCGCTATTACCGCAGCACAAAATAGAAACACCAAAAGATCCGGCAGCCGGAATCCGGTCGCACACACATTGGTGCGCTTTCCGGGTGCGTCCAGTCCTCTTGTCATTGCCGAAGCTGCCAGTTCATTGCCGATCTGCAACAATTCCGTGAGCAGCGGGACGAGGCGGTATTCCAGCATTTCAAGCGGACGCCCCGCCGAACCGATCCCTCTTAACCGCATCGCATTTCGGATCAGCCCGTACTCCTCTTTTATCGCAGGAAAGAAACGGAACATGACCGAAACCGGAACCGCGATCTTTTTCGGAATATGAAAGCCATCCATTGCCGCGATAAACTCACTTACTGTTGTCGATGAGATCAGAAAACGAAACATTGCAAGTCCCGGTAGCAGCTGCATGAATATGGATGCCATTGCTGCCGCCAGTATTTTCCACCCCGCCGGTTCCGATCCGTTTAGCAGCCCCTGAATAATGAGGCAGATCACATAAGTAGCCGCATAAAATACCGCCGAGCCCGGCTTTTTCAAGATCAAAAGTGAAATGACAGGAAATACCGCAAGAATCGGAAGCAGATAGCTCATCACACCCACATAATTCCCCGAAAACATGAGAAAAGAGGTAGTCAGGCAAAGTATGATCTTCGTCCTCGGATCGAGATAGAGCTGTCTTAAAGAAGGTTTGGTTTCGTACAGCATCGATTGCATCAGACCATTCCACTCCTTACAAAATGTTTCTTTAAAATCTTCTTTCCAATAGCGCCTCCGATCAGCCCGCCAAGAAAAGCGGACAGCATCATAAGCGGTATCATCCATGCATGGGAGAAATAGCCCGTCATCGTATCCATATAGTCCTGCCCGTAATAAGCCACCTTGTCTGCCATCTGCTTCCCGGAAAGGGATGCAAACTGGAGAATATTGGCATTCGCCCCGATACAGCAGAGCGCATAGCTAAGAACTGCCAGCCTGCTGCTTTGATATCCGCCCTTCTTTAAGATCAGTTCCGCGACCAGCGCGCAGATGCTTCCAGCGAGTAACGTCCATACGCCGACCCCGGCAAGCGTCAGGATCCCTCCGTAAATGATATAGGTGATAAGGATCATGCCCCGCTTTTTTATTCTGGTAAAATATAACATCATCGGAATGCCAAGGATCATGGAACTCACCAGCGGGATCAGCATATTTACCACCGGGATAAATCCCATTACCGCAGCGATCACCAGATTTAAAACAAAGTAGACTGCCGTAAATATTCCGATATTGATCATGTCTTTTCCATTCAGTTTTTCTTCTGTCTTATTCATATGTATTCTCCATTCCCCGCGCGTTTACTTTCCACGCAAGACTCTCGTTTTGCAGTGTATACAATCTGTGATACAGCCCTTTTTCTGCCATAAGCGTTTCATGCGTTCCTTCCTCCGCAAGTCCGCCTTCGTTCAGCACCACAATCTTGTCGCAGTCAACCACGGAACGCAGCTTGTGCGCAATAATGAGTACCGTCTTGTTTTCGATCAGTTTTCCGATCGCCTGCTGGATCTTTGTTTCATTTTCCGGATCAATGCTTGCGGTACTTTCATCCAGCAGCACCACCGGCGCATCCTTTAAAAATGCCCGCGCGATCGACAGTCTCTGCCGCTCTCCTCCGGAAAGCGTCTTTCCATTCTCACCGATCATGGTCTGATATCCATCCGGAAGTCTTTCGATAAATTCATCGCATGCCGCCAGCCGCGCCGCCGCGTAGACTTCCTCTTCCGTCGCGCCCGCTTTTCCGATCCGGATATTGTTATAGATCGTGTCATTAAACAACACCACATCCTGAAAAACGATCGAGTAATTCGCAAGCAGTTTTTCAGGGGCGATCTTTTTTACGTCCTTTCCTCCGACTAAGACCGCTCCGTCCTTCACATCCCAGAACCTTGCTGCAAGCCGGGTGAGCGTACTCTTTCCGGAGCCGGACGGGCCTACTAACGCAGTGATCTCTCCCTGTTTCGCGACAAACGAGACATCATGCAGCACCTCTTTTTCATTGTACGCAAAGCTCACATGGTCAAACGTGATGTCAAACTGGCTTAATGCCACATCCTCGCCATCCTGCTCCTCCTCAAGAAGAAGCGCATTCACTCTGCCCGCACCGACCAGGGAGGCAATGAAACCTCCAAGGTGCTCACACGCACTGCTAAAAGGCTCATAGATCCGCACTGCCGCATACAAAAAGACCAGGAATTTAAACAGCGATATGTCTCCCGCCACAAGCATTTTGGAACCGAATATGATCACAAGTCCAAGTCCGATCCGCATGACATTATAGGAAATGGAAATACTGAGTCCCGCTAACAGTTCATACAGCACCTGACCCGGGATCGTATTTTTTATTTTTCTTTCCAGTTCCTTCTGATAGGTCGCGATCCTTTCGGTCGTGCGCAAAAGTTTTATGTTTTCCAGATACTCCTGAAGTCCGTCGCTGACCGCAAGTTTCTTTCCTCTGTTCTTTTTATTCGTCCCCTCCGAGATCCTTCTTGACAGTGCCATCACAAAAACCGCGACCGGCAGGCATATTGCAAGATATCCGGTAAGACGCGCATCATAAAGGAATAAAACCACCATCGCCACGCAGCCGGTGATCAGCCCGCTCATCAGTTCCGCCGCCGTCTGTGAGAGAATGTGCGACACGGTCTGCACATCATCCATAATGACGGAGGTCAGATCGCTCAGTTCCCTTCTTCCAAAAAAGGAGAGCGGCAGTCTGCGCAGCTTATCCGCCAGCTCCATGCGCAGATTGTATTCTTCCTGTCCCGCAGTCAGATATTCCTTGTGATACGCGATCTTATAAGTGACAAACATGAGGATCACGATGAGCAAAAGTACGCCCACATAGGGGAGGAACGGGATCTTTTCCTGTTGTCCCTTAAAATAGCAGATCATCATCTGCTCACTCACCCGGGCAAGCGGAATGACCGGAAGCAGCGTCGCCAGCTGAAACAGCGAAAGCCATACTGCCGCCTTTATGATTGTTTTCGTTCCTTCTTTACTTAAATGAAACATTCTGCTAAGCATGCTTTCCACCTCCGATCTTCCATGAAACACTGCTCTCATATTCCTGATACATCCGCGCATAGACGCCTTCCTTTGACAGTAGTTCCTCATGCGTTCCCTGTTCTGCGATCTTCCCTTTCTGAATCACCAGGATCTGATCGGCATGGATAATGGTCTGTAATCTGTGCGCGATCATAAGTACTGTTTTTCCTTTTAAAAGCGAATCCAGTGCTTTCTGGATCAGAAATTCATTTTCCGCATCCGCAAAAGCCGTTGCCTCGTCGAGCAGGACAACCGGCGCGTCTTTTAAGATTGCCCGTGCAAGCGCGATCCGCTGCATCTCTCCACCGGACAGATAGATCCCTTTCGTCCCTATGACCGTATCCATGCCATCCGGCATTTTTTCCAAAATATCCTCGCACTGCGCCTGTTTTAGCGCAAACGCGATTTCCTCCCTGGTCGTATCCGGCCGATACATTGCCACATTCTGCGCGATCGACATTTTAAAGAGGCTGGTATCCTGAAATACGATGCTGACCTTTTTCATCCACTCCCAGTAGCTGATGTTTCTTAAATCCACACCGCCTACGGTAACCGCGCCTTCCGTGACATCCCAGAAGCGTGCGATCAGATTCGCGATCGTACTCTTTCCGCCTCCGGACTCCCCTACCAGCGCCGTCACGGTACCCGGACGGATCGTTAAGGACACATCATCCAGCGCTTTCACACCTTCCTCGTACTGAAACGAAACATGATCCATTTTGATCTCGTAATTTTCCGGTGTCTTTTGGTTTTCTGCCTCCGGAAGTGGCTCTTTTGCAAGAATATCGTCCACCGCCGTAAGCGATGCCTTCGCGAGCATCAGGTTTGAGGAACTGTGCATCAGTTTTGTCAGGATCGAAGCGACAAGCGGGATCAGCACTGCAAAAAACGCAAATGTCATGATCGTTTTCCCGGTTCCGTTTCCGGCGTTATACAATAATATCCCGCCCGGGATCAGGAAGAAAAAGACCGCATTAATGATTGCCGTATAAGCGCTGTACGCATTTTCCATCGAAAACGAATACTTTGTCATAAAATCCGCGTAGTCTTTCACCGCCTGCTGATAGCGTCGAAAAGAATCTGCTGTCTGCCCGAATGTCTTTACGACCGAGATCCCACGGACATACTCCGTTGCCGCGTTTCCGATATTTTCCCCTGCTGTCTGTACCTGCTGCACGAATCCTTCGCTCTCTCCCTTTAGCATGGATGCCAGGAAGAAGAATCCAAGCAATATCGGAATCAGGCAGATCAAAGACAGCCTCCAGTCATACCGGAACATGAACACGAAAAACGCAACCGGCAAGACCGCCGACTGTACATAATCCGGAATGTGATGCGCAATCAAAATTTCAAGGTTATCCGTATTCTTTTCGATGACTTTCCGCTGTACGCCACTCGGATGCTGCATATGATAGCCAAGCGGCAGTTCTCCGAGATGCCGGATCAGCCGCACACGGATTTTCGCCACGGTATGATACGCGCTGATGTGGGAACACAAAAGCGCCATACCGTACACACCAAATCCCATCCCCACATAAAACACAGCCTGTTTTCCAAGGCCGGAAAGTTCTAAGAGATCAAGTGTCTGAAAAGAACCTCCGGATTCAATCAAAAGTTTTGCGACACCATATACACAGATATATGCTTTTAAATTGATCACCGCCGCACTCGCCGCAAAAACGGCGGACAGCAGGATCGTAATGCGAAATGCTCCCGCATATTGAAACAGCTTTCCAAATACTTTTGTTACTTCTTTCATTTTTCCTACCACTCCCTCCTCTGTTTTTCGGTTAGTTTCGGCTAACCTATAGGTATAAAAAATTACACTTTAATACGAAGAATATCTGCCCATCCCACATCAAAGAAATACTTTAATTCTCCTACATAAACGACCGCCTCAGCTTTATCCATTTTGTGCATAACAGGCTCAAACAGTCCGTACAGATACGAACTGATCAGAATATGGATCGTTTTTTCTCCGGCTTTTCTTCCATTGATGACCGCTTCATGCCCTGTCTCTTCCATAAACCGGATCGTAGATGCCTCAAGGATCGCGACAAGTTCTTCCATATAATTCTCATAGGAAGAGCCTCCTGCGCCCGCGAGAAGCAGACGGAACACATCAAAATGCGCATAGATATAGTCCACAAAAGGATTCTCATCCCTGTCCCCATGCAGTGCCGACTGTTCCTGCACATCCTGAGGCTGTTCATGGAACGCCTGATTGACATTGATAAGATTCTGCTTAAATTCCTCTGCAACTGGACCAACCAGGGCGCAAAAAAGAGCATCCTTGCCGGCATACCGGTTCTTAAGCGCTCCCCACGTCACACCTGCCTTTTTACAGATGACATTTGTAGACGCTTTTTCATATCCTTTTTCTAAAAATTCTTCTTTTGCAGACGCTAATATTTTGGGATCAAGACTTTTGTCCGGTTTTGCCATTGTTTATACCTTCCTCATATTGATAGTATCACTATCGGTAGTGCTGCTATCAATATAATATAAAACAGATCTGATGTCAAGGGATTATTAAAAAAAGACAGGGATCGGTACAAAATCCTGTCTTTCATGAGTAATCTTTATGAAACAATGAATAGGACATCTGTCAAATATAAGACAGTATCTCCTCAAATCTCTGTTTCCTTTCGGGGTAAAATATGATCATCAGATAACGGTGGGACATGCCTTTCCATGCTGTCATAGAATATGGCACACTGTACTTTTTACAAGTCCTTTCATATTCCGGTGCGACCGCATAAAGTGTCTCATCACTGCCATAAATAAAGTACGTTTGCAGCTAGAATAACGTGCTTTGAAGCTAAAGTATCCAGATGCCTGCGATATTTCAATCCTCGCTCCCACAAGGGGAGCGACGCTATTACATCGACAATGACGGATTTACCCATTTTATTTCAATCCACGCTCCCACAAGGGGAGCGACAGTGGAATTCTTGCGCTAATTTCACTAATACTCTTAATTTCAATCCTCGCTCCCACAAGGGGAGCGACCATCGTCCACAAGATATTTCTTCCATTCAGTAAAATTTCAATCTACGCTCCCACAAGGGGAGCGACACGTCCGCCGGATGT
>OIZA01000324.1_pt1 | contig 26656 bp, 25 predicted proteins | sample 1588381 | NCBI WGS metagenome assembly OIZA01 (sample SAMN03283277) | human gut metagenome | biome: human-associated habitat; material: feces | host: Homo sapiens | place: Peru | collected 2012 | reverse complement strand
ACCAGTGACACGAGGATTTTCAGTCCTCTGCTCTACCAACTGAGCTATCTGGGCCTGTAACGTACATCCTTGCGTCACAACATTGATGATTATACATGGTATGGAATCAAAAGTCAATACCTATAAAGAAATTTTTTTAATCAAACACACAATTTTCAAAAGTGACATTCTGGTTTTCTTCACCATTGACATCATTCAAAAAATCCGATACTGATTCTCTGTAAATTTGCAGTTTGCAAATACTGCATCATATGTCTGGGAAAGCGTAACAAGTCTGTAGGAGCATTCATAGATGTCCGTATCTGTCACGGCAAGTCCCCAAACGTTATGGCTCTCCACTCCATATGTATCGCTTCCGGTGCAATAACCCGGTTCCACCTCATGACCGCAGATGATTCCGCGCAAAACAACATTGTCACACTCTTCAAAGGCAAGAACCGGATAGGAATCCCAGTCATAGGTTCCGGACTTACGTTAGCTTTGCTATGCCATAAATTCTCAATCTTTTCAATTTACAGAAACTAACTGCTTCAATTTCTGTTTTTAATTTTCCAATAATCACTCTGAATCTACAATTTTTCCTGATATTCTTTGTCATGGAGTTTTACCAGATCATAATGTCCATCCTGATATTTTAAGCCGCTCAGAATATCATCAGGTATTCAATTAATATAATCTTCCTCTTTCAGGGTTTATCCATAACTGAGTGTTAATATAATTGAGGTTATATCATACGGCATGAACGGCGGTGTATACCCGGTTTCTGATTCGTAAACATAAAGCTCCTCCCCGGATGGGGAAATCAGAACCGGACAGGCACCCCCTGATGTGTTGCCCGCGCCAGTACATAATTCCATGCGCAGGTAATCCCCCTCCATGCGCCACACCCCGCTGAAAAACAAGGTATATTCCTCATTATCCTCAAACCGGTGATAAAGCCTTGCAAGGCCAGCAAAATCAGGATCACAGTCTCCATAATGCAGCTCCAGCGTCCAATCTTCACACACCCATGTCGTATCCGCAAGTCCCTCATTCGTCGGTGGCAGCCACCAGTCATCTCCCGGCGGATCCGCAGTGTCATTCCCTGCACTCATAAGCTCATTTAAGCGGTTCAAATCCATAAGCTGTACCTGCTCATCGTATCCAGCCGGCAGAATCATTGAGCCATAATCACTTACCTGCGGATACCAGTATGTCTGTGCTCCATTTCCTGCAATCATATTAATCTCAACATCCGGCTCCTCACGGAATTCCTCAAAAAAAGCATACACCAGTACCGGTTCTGCATTCTCACTTCGATAAAGCACTTCATCCGTCTGTGGCTGGCTGCCATCCGGTGTAGAAACCCAGATCACATGATTCACCGCCAATGAAGTTTTTTCATCCCGCGGCACAATACAAAACAGATTGCCGTAGCCGGCTCCCAAAATACGATCTTCCGGGATTTCTGCCAGAAAGGGCAGCTCGGCAAGCAGAGCAGAATTATTTTTCTGTATCCAATCCGGAATAGTGGACTTATCATTTTCTTCACGATATCCCAGATATGCGACAGCACCGGCCAGCTGATCTTCCTCCATCATCCGGTTCCGCAGCTCCCAGACCGTCCATCCGGTCTGATTTTCGCCTGTCAGTGTTTCGTCTGTCTCTATCTCCTCGGAAATTTCCTCTTCCGCCTCTGCGTTCTTTCCATCGTCCGTGTCCTCTTCTGTATCCGCTTCTTTCATCTGCTCTTCAGCGGGAGCTGACGGCAGTACACCTGTCTCCTGTCTCCTTCCCTTTCCACAGGCAGTCATTCCGGTCAGTATGAGAAGAAGCAAAGCCCACACCATATAACGTCGAAATCCAATTTTATGCATATTATGTTTCTCTCCCTTCGTAATCATCCGGTACATGCTCTTCTTTTCGTACACCGGATTGTCACTCTCCGTCTGCCTGCTCTAAAAGCTGACCGTTAAGCTCCTCAAAATATTCCCGGAGCTGATTCATCGTCCGTGCATCCGGCTGAACTGTCATCTGCTTACCATCCGAATAATACAGCGTTGCATGCCTTTTGGACTTGTAGGATGATCCGGCAGGAAATGTACTGAAATCCACCGACTGCAGCATCTCCCTGACCGGCTCCCAGTATTCCTTCGTAAGTGTGAATCCGACATGCTTTTCTCCGTTTTCCCCCATATAATATGCATGGTATATCCATCGGTTCTCCTCATTCACATCACGATTGAACTGATAGGAAAAGCGATTCCTCTTCGTTCCCCACAATCCCTGCTGTCCGAAGAAAATCCCGTCAATGACCGGTGCCTCATAATACACAATTTCCGCACCCGTAGGGTGAACGATTTCCTCCATAATCTGCATTACGGTCCCAAAACGACGGTCATTGGGAATCCTGTACTGTTTACGGTATTCCTCTCCGTCATCCCCCATAAAGGTCAGATAAAAGGTCTGGATATTCGGTCCGTCCGTCACCCCGGTTTCCGGCATCCGGTCTGCCAGACTGTCCTGCCATGGCTTTACCTCCACAAGCAATGGTTCAATGGCTCTTACCGCATCCTCAAGCTGCTCCCATTGCTCCGGTGAGACCGGCTGATTTTCCACGGTCCGGTAATCCTCAAAATATTCCTCTTCCGGGTTTCCCGGATCATCCTCTCCCCGGGAAAAATATCTGGCGCTCACAACCCTGTCCTTTCGGATATCCATGGAAAGATCTGCTCCGTACAGCATTCCGTTCACGTTATGATAGTCTACCTCTACCAGTCCGGCCTGTTCATGTTCCTGCTCCGGATTGTTCTTCTGCTGCAAATCCCTTTCCTCTGTGCCCATCGTTTCCCTCTCTCCGTTTTCAGGAAGTCTGCTGATTTCTCCTCTGGTCGAACAGCCTCCTGTCAACACACACACAAGTCCCAAAACCCATAGCATGCTTCCATAACGCTTCATCCTCATGAGCTTCCTCCTTTTCCATTACGATGCCCCGGATTCCCTGTCCAGGATCAATTAATCCGATTTTTCAGCGGAATCTTCCATTCCAGCTCCTCATAAGGAATTCGTATACTCGGCATTCCTGACGCATACGCGGCCACCTCATATTCGTAGAAATAATAGACCAGTCCGGTTTCATCCAGATAGCAGTCACCAAGGTAAAATCCGTTCCCTTCATAACATCCGGCATATTCCCGGATATAATCCAGATCCAGCTCACTATCCGGCCCCGGATATTCCCTTTCAAATCGTTCTGCCACCAGATTATGGAACTCCTCCTCGGAGGTTGCAAGCAGATCGTGAACACTGATCTCCTCTCCGGTCCTTCTGTCAAACAGCAGAAAATCCTGATATTGTAATCCATGTGCCGCCCCACTCCAGTAATCATATCCGGTCTGTAAAAAACCGATATAATCATCGTCCAGATACGATACCCTCATATAACGGACTCTCGTATTCGGGCTGTTCACATAGGTATGGTAATCGCACTCTTCCCCCTGATAGGTATCCACAAATATCTCTTCTCCGCTCTCTCTCCACATGGTAAGCTGTTCTTCGATCCGTGCATCCCCCGGCATTGTACCATCCATCTCAAAACCCTCTGAATAATACTCACCGATGATTCTTCTGCATCTATCACACCTGACCAGATGGTCAAGCACGGTATATTCTCCGACATCCCTTAAACCGCTTTCCTTCAGCAGACCACAGATTTCAAAGGTTTCCGCTCCCTGCAGAAACGGATAGTGCACCAGATTCAGCTCATCTCCTTCACAATCCGCAAAGTACAGTTCTCCCTGATCAAACACCGCAAAGCTGTTTTCCACAGTCTCGCAGCTTCCATGGAACTTTGAGCTTTTCTCCACGGTAAACAGGAGACGCCCGGCCGCTCCCTCTTTCATTTCATCAAAGGGAAGATAGCAGATATCCATCTGCTCCGGTGAAACCGTGTAATCCATGTCATATTCATAATAATAGACTCCGGTTGCATCCGCTCCTAACAGCTGATATACGTTTTCGCTTACCTCATACTGTTCCCCGGTCTGCATATTACGGTACAGCACCGTTGCGGTTCCGGTATAATCATCCGTTTCGACATTATAACCGTAGTCGTAGGAATGATACAGCATATGCTCTCCGTCATAATAATCCAGCGTATATCCCTTCTCCAGCAGCGGCTGTATTTCTCCCGTCTGCAGATTAAAGGTTACGATAGAATAGTCATCACGGTTCATTAAAAGACAGGTTTCCGTCCACTGCTGCTGCCATGGGAGATAAATGTTGCCTGATACGCCTGCCATATACGGATCTCCGTATTCCTTTGGTATTCCCCTGTATGGATCCTTATCATCTCCCGTAACCCTCTGTCCCGGATCTCCGTCCGGTGTAAGCTCAAAGATCTCGGTTCCGTCCCGGTAGCTTCCGTATGCTTCATCTCCATCCGGAGTATCCCAGTCTCCCCAGACCGGAATATAGATCCGGTCCTCCACAATATAAAGATCCCTTACATGCATCCCCTCGGTCAGCGGGATACGCAGCAGCTTCTTTTCTCCGGTTTTCTTATGAATCTTCCAAATCAGGCAAAACGGCTGCTCATCCTCTGTATCTGTCCTGTTTTCTGTGCCAAGACAATACAGGAAATCTCCATACAGCGTCAGTGCATGATCCCATCCAAAGAAGGGAGGCGACGTTTCATCTCCGGTTTTCTCTTCCAGCCGGGTAAGCAGCTGCATAGCATTGGTCTTTCGGTCAATCGCATAGACATTTCCTCTCTCCGTCATATAGACGTGGCTGGAATCCGCCGTATAATAGCCGTTATAAAAAAGATACGGATTCGCTATCCCGCGCTCCTTTGTTTCCTGCGGCATTGGCACTGCTCCTGCTCCCGTATCACCTCCACCTGCATTACCTTCACCTGTATCATTCTGCTCCGGTTCCGTGAAAACACTGCCGTTTCCTTCTGCTTCCTCACGGTCACCGCCCGGGATTTTCGCAATCTGAACCATCGTGGAACAACCGCACAGACTAAGTGCAAGCAGTCCGGCTATTCCTGTCCGGATAAGTTTCTTCATCCTCTTCCTCCCTTCATAACCATCCTGTTAATCTGCCGCCTTCTTAACCGACACTGATCTCCAGCTCTCTCAGATCTCCTTTGGCGCCAAACAGATCATAACCGTTAAGTAACTAAAACTTGGCATTGAACAGCTTTTAAACCGTTCATTTAAGACCAATGATCCGATTTTTAAGGCTGTACTTGAAAAGTCTGCGTTAGCATCTCAACCAACGGTATCAGGATTTTATAACCGCATGGACGAAGACACTTTAATTCAGTTTCTGAAAATCAGTCGGATACTCAGAAAAAGGATCTACAGCATCCAGATGCCTCAGGCAGTGATTCTGGATCTTGATTCCACTCTTCTTGAAGCATACGGCAGACAGGATTCAGCACATGCTCTTGCCTATAACATATTTAATTGGTTCAGACGATTGGTGTTATCAGCAAAAATGCGGAAACATCGCATTGATACCGTCCGTTTAAAACTGCTGAAGATTGCTGCAAAAGTAGTTCATTCAGCAAGATATGTCACATTCAAGCTGTGTAGCAGTTGCCCATACAAAGAAGAATTCTATGATACCCTTTCTACGATAAGCAAGCTGAATGTACAGCTGGAATAGCAACTGTTAACAAACCTTGACAGCCTAATAGGAATCCCATTCAAAGGTGTACGCCGTATGTTCCAGTCCGTCATAAAGCGCTCTTCCGTCCTCATGAACAATATCCATATGTGTCTCATCTACCAGTTGTATCGAATAAACTCCCCAAAATTCATCCGCCGGGTCATCCACATTGGTCATGGAAAAGGTAACGCGCATCACCCCATCTTTTTCTGCCTCGTCATCAACACTCCACGTTCCCACATACGCGGCAAGGAGCTCACCGTTTCCATATCCGTAGCTATAGGACATATGGTATCCGGGACGCTGGAAATTCAGAATCATGGAAATCTCACTGCCATCCTCTGTGATTGCCGACCACCATCCGAAAAACGGCTGACTGTTATAATCGGTCATATCGCAGACACCGGGTGAATACCAAGGGGTATTCATGCTTCCATCGTACAAAGACAGGGAAGGGTTCCAATCCAGTACCTGTCCGTCACTGTCCACAATGACTACCTGCGTTCCGGGCATGGCATCACTGGGATTGGCGCGCAGCAATATCGGCTCTCCGCTCTCGCTGCGATAAAGAACCTGCCCGGTTTCCCCATAATATCCGTTACTCTCGTTCATAATCCATTCGTTTACCGCTACAGAAGCCGTCGGGTCTGCGGAGATAATACAGTAAATTTCCGTGCCCCCGTCCGGTTCTTCCACATAATTCTCTCTTGGTATTTCCGCCAGAAAAGGATAATCCGACAAATCATTTTCTGTCAGATAAGAATCAATGTCCGTGGCATATCCAAGAAACATGGCAGCACATATATCGCCATTTGCGGCAGCAATATCGCGAATGGCGTCTATGGACAGACCTTCCGCAGATGCCGTGTTCTGCTCCAGCGGCTCTGTTTCTATCAGAAGCAGTCTGCCAAAAAGATTCTGGATAATCTCTTCCATTCCGTCATAGGCATCCGACCATACATAAACCGCATAGACATAGGTATATCCTTTTGCTTCCGTCACAAAGACATTCCAATAGCTTGTGTCCTCTACCTGACCTACCGAAAATTTTACAACATAAACCGGATACCCGATATTTTCACTATAGGTATCATTCTTTTCAACAGTAACATTTTCTGCCTCGTAAAGGGACTGACCTGTGGCCGCACGCAAGGCGTAATCCTCTGACGACTCGCCATCCTCTCTGGTACTGGCATAGGAACAGTTGATCACACTGACAAAGCCGTCCTCCGTCATGTCTTCGTAATAATAACTGGCATCCGGATGATTGATGCTTTGAACAATGGTCATATTGGTAAAGGGAAGTGCGCCGCCGGTAAGAACCGCAGGGTTCATCATTTCCACCGCATCCTCCTGCTGCGCTTCATCCTCCTTCACAACACCTGTTTCCCCCTGTATTTCCGTTTCCTGAGTTGTTTTTGTGGCTTCCTCCTGCACACTTCCTGTTGCAGAGGGAAAGCTCTCTTCGGTGTTGCCACAGCCTGTCATGCAAAAAATACCGGCAAATACCACCATCATTTCCCGAATCTTTTTCATACTCTCCTCCGTTTTCATTACGCCCAGGGATCCTCAGCTTTAGGCTGCCGTATTGCGGTCAGCAGATATTGTTCCCACAAAAACCATCTGCCGTCTCCCTTTTGGCGCAGCTTCACAGGACGAGGACTGTCCGCGCCTCCGCAAGGAATAAAGAGTTTCTTATATCCCTCCTCCGCATCGGAAGTCTGATTGCTCTCAATTACGATTCGGAAGGGTTCATCGGGTTTGTAATTGTTATCCGCTGTCGCACCCAAGAAATAGGAAAACGGCAGATAGGTTTTTCCTCCCCGGAACCGGTCATCCAAAAAGGATATTTCCTGCCCATTGAGCGGTCTTGGTCCGCGCAGCCAGTTCAGCATCTCCAACCCGGCTTTTTTATCCGCGCTGTAGGTGCAGAGTGCACATACCGCCAATGCTGCCGTCTTAAACGGACTGTCCAGACCCGCTTCCGGCAAAGCCTGCATTTCTTCCAGATTTTTGGGCAACGATGCAAAGGTAAATTCTTCTCTGTCAACAGTATTCATAGTGTTCTCCTTTATTATAAGTTTAGTTTCGCGGTTATGTAGCTGCATATCTGCCCCTCTCATCCGCTGGCTATAATATATCAGGGAGAACCTTAAAAATATATACTCACCATTTGTATTTTGGAGCATCTCCCCTCAAATACGAATGGCTGGTATACAATATATAGATGTATGTAATGTGCTCATACAATATATAGTTTTTAATCCGTACGAGTAAGTTCCTCCAGCCTGTCGCACCTGCGGAACAAATCAATGTAAACCATCAACTCTTCCCGATTGGAAACACCAAGTTTTCGGTTCAGATTCGTATTGTGTTTTCTTGCCGTTCCGATGCTGATGTACAGTTGCTCCGCCACTTCATTGATATCGCAGCCTTCGATAAACAGCCGTAACACCGTTTTTTCCGTAGGTGTCAGGCCCTGCACCCGTTTAGCAAAATCCCGTAACAGTTCTTCTATATCCGGCGGCAGATCTCCCGGTGCCAGCATTTGGTTTTTATGGGAATTAACAAAGGTAATCAACGCATCAATTTCCGAAATTCCAGAGCGGTGCTCTCCTATCCCATCCTCCTGCATGGCTTTCAGGCTCTGGACAATTGGGGAAACAAAATGCTTTGACAGAAAAACAGAGAGCAGCACAATCACCACCAAAAAACCAAGGGAACCAAGCACCCACAACTGCCTGCGGGTCAGGGAAGCCTGCCAGTAGCTGTTTTCCGAAATCAGCGTCATGACGGTAAGCGGCAGTCCGCTCGCCGTTTTTACCGCAAGAGGCTGGCACGCCCCAAAATACCGATAATTACCGGCAACACAATTTTGGTAATACTTTCCCTTCCGCATTTCCATAATGCCCTCCGGCATCAGATATGTTCCGGCTGAATTACCAATCATCGCTTTTTCCAAAAACACATGATCGCTCTCCATCGGGGCAAGTACCGCCACCATATTTCCGAAGGGACTGTCCGTTACCGGATAGGAAAGCGAAAAATAAAGCTCGCTCAGCTCCACTCCGCAGATACCCAGAACCCGCCCTTTGCCGTCCAGTATGGGGACACATAACAGCAGCGCATCCTCCCATGTATCCTTTAATTGCACCCGCTCCGTCCACAAAACGCCTTCCGCGAGCCGGGTTCCCGAAAATTCCATCAACGAATCGTAACCCGGAATGGAAGAGGTATCATATTCCAGATTCCAGCGGTTGTGCATCTGCACCTGCTTCTTCCGCGCCACATCCGCCGCGCCGCGAAAATACACGATATGCTGATCAGCGGCGCCTACTGCCTTCAGATCGGAAAAACGCAGATAGACACCCATACGGGAAGAATCCGCGTTTTCTGTCCCTGTATTCACTGTTGCATCCAAAAGGAAAAATGCGCCGCTGCAGGAATTGGATTTTAAAACCGTCTCCAGTACATTGTACAGGGAATCCTCCACCTCTGAAATCAGTGCCGCATTATCGTTTAAATCGTCAAATGCCTTATCCTCCGCAATCAGAATATTGTCCAGCTCCCGCGTAATTTCCCCGGAAAGGGCAATACTTCTGGCTGTCAGAATATCCATCTGCGTGGAAAGCATAGTTGCCGTATTCTGCTGCTGTATACTGAGCGCTTCTCCAAGGCTGCGCTCCGAACCGGGAATCACTCCGGCAATACTCAATAACGAAATTGCTCCCCCAAAGATAGCCAACGCCATACAACACCAGTATAATGCCAGCTTCCGGTGCATACTGACACTGTATTTCCGCGCCTGCCGAATTGTAAGCCATATGTTTTTTATCGATCCCACCATTTCCCCTACCCCGATCAAATTTCATCCGTTTTACTCTTGAAAATCTGCTTTAAATGCATCCAGAATCTGCTCCGAAAGCTCTTTTACAGCCTGCGCAGGAGCATCTAAATATATATTTCGCCCCATGCGAAGCTCGTGACGAATAGATTCTTCAAATTTAGTTTCCAGTGAGAGATAGTTTTCCATCTGCGGTGCTGTATAAAAGGTATAGGAGTCCTGCGTTTCCATAAATGCCTGATACAGTGAAACATACATAGGGTTTTCCAGATTATCTATTGTCTCCGGCAGACAGATGTCAAAGGCTTCCTGCTTCACCGGCATATATCCTAACTTTGTAACAAAATCCACATTTGTCTGCGCATCCGTCAGCCATTTCAAAAAGGTCATACACGCCTTTTCCCGCTCCGGCGTAGATTTCACCGTGCAGATTCCTGCACCTCTCTGCATCACCAGCTTTTCCCCCTGTTCAAAAATAGGGCAGGGCATGGAAACAATATCTACCTTTTCCGTTGTATTATCCGCATAAGTAACCGTGTCGGAATAATAAAGCACACTGGCGGAGGAAGCCACCGACACAATGGCATCACCTGTACGCAGCGGTTCCGTGGCATATCCGCTCTGCAGCCAGACGCCACCCTGCAGCGCAGCCTGTGCATAGGGCTCCCATACCTTCTCAAAAACAGAACTAAAATTTATCTGGTTCTGTTCAAAAAAGTTCTCCCCTAAAGATTCCACTCCAACTTGAAAGTAATTAAACGGATAGTCATGTACAAAAAAAGTCTTGCCGTCCGTCCACTCCGCATAAGTTTCCGCCAGATGGTATAAGCCTTCCCACGTTTTCAGCTCTTCCACACTTGCACCTGTCGCCGCAGCAAACCGTTCAAATGCAGTCTGGTTGACAAATAAAATTTCCGTGGATTTTGCCACCGGAAGAATAAGCAGTCTATCCCCTATCACGCCTTCCTCCACAAAGTCAGGAATAAATTCTGCCAGCTCCTCCTCCGTAAAATAATCCCGATAATCCACAAGCACCGTATCATCGGGCATCGACAGAACCGTTTTGGGATAGGATACAAACATATCCGGAAGCTCTGCGGCCCCCGGGTCTCCAAAAGCGGAAGATAAAACATTATCATGAATCGTATTGGTATTGGTAACACTCCCCACCTGCACCTGAATATTCTGCTCCTGCCCCACCGTTTCATTAAACAGGGTAATCAGGTCATTTAACGGTGATTCCGCCTGACCGCCGTATACATGCCAGATAGTGACTGTCACCGGTTCCTTTTTCTGGCTGCAGCCGGTACTGCCAAACGCCAAAAAAGCAGTCATTGCAAGTGCAATATATTTTTTATATCTAAATCTTTGTCCCATCCAATATTTTCCTCTTAATGCTTATGCTATTTCTTATTTTCTATTATAAAGATTTCCCAAAACAGAAAAACCCCCCATATGGGGAGTTTCATATGGGGGTGATACTATTAAAATCCGTTAATTATTAAATTCTTTTTTGTCACTGCCACCGCCAGTTTTGTTTTAGAATCAAAACCCGTTTTCCGTAACATGTTGCCAATATGCCATTTCACAGTTTCCGGCGAGACGGACAGACCCTCAGAAATCTGCTTATAAGATTTCCCCTCCACCACCAGCCGCAGTACATCCAGCTCCGCTTTGGTGAAATCACAGCTTTTTGCCGCTCCGACCATAACGGTCGGGGAAGCGTCCGGATATATGGATTGCCCGTCCATGGTGCAGTCCATGACCTCCAACAGCTCCTCCTTACTTGCATCTTTATACCAGAAGCTTTCAGTCCCCGCCTTGCGGGCACGCTCCAGAAAACTGCATTCTGCCATGGAAGTGACGATAATCACCTTCACCTGTGGCATGGATTGTTTGATTCGTTCCGCCGCTTTCAATCCGCTTTCATCGTTTTCCGTGCAGACATCCATCAAAACCAGATCGCACCCTGTCCTGCGGCACACCTCCTCCGCCATTGAGGCATTGGCTATAGAACCGGCAAGTTCATATCGTCCGCTGGCAAGAATATGATGTTCCATATCCTCCCTTGCCATCCTCTGATCCTCAACCACCAATACTTTTATCATGCGCTCTCTCCTCCGGTTCCTCTATAAATTTGGGAATCCGAAATGTCACGGAAAACACCGGTGCAGTAGAAACCGCCATCTGGCAGCAACTGCTCTCCACACGCCGCCGAAGTGTGGACAATCCGCCCCCCTCCACAACTCCTTCTTCCGGCACACTTCCGTTGTTACTCACCCTGACTGTATCATAGTCCCTCTGGTTCGTAAAGTCTATCTCCAGCTCCGTTGCTCCACCATGCCGGACACTGTTGATCATACACTCCGACAGGGCAGGCATCAGCCAATCCTCTCCTTTTTCATCGGTTGACAATTCACCCCGGACAACGACCTTTAACCCGAGCATATTGCCTCGTTCTTCCAGCTGTGCCCGCCAACCCTTACCCGGGCTGTCCGCTTCCTCTGTCTGAAGCAGCCACAGGGCACGGTTCCATCGCTTAAGCAGCTCCTTTTCCTGCATCTCCTCCATTCCGTTTGTCAAAAAACGATTCGTGGCAAGAACCGTATGTCCCAGTTCGTCATGAACCCGCATTTTCATTTCCAGAATTTCTTCCTCTCTGGTTAAAGTAAGGATATTGTGCGAAAGTTCTTTCATGGATAACGCCGCCCTTTTTAGGCGCTCATTTTCCCTCTTTAACTCCTCACCGTTCTCATAGAGCGCAGTTACATTTCCGGCAAGAAACTGAACAAACCTTTCCCCGGACTTCGTGACAACACTGCTCTCCGAAAATCTCCAGACCTCGCCCTCCGGGAACCGGTAAACCATCGCCTTGGAATTCAGGATACTCACCGCTTCACATGGTCTGTCCAGTGCCTCACGAAATTCCTGAACACTCTGGATATCCCTGCCCGCCAACAGATGCTCCAGCGAATACATCCTGCGGTTGCACAGTCTAGGCAATCCGTTTTTGTCAAAAAAGGCAATTCCGCTGGGAAGATTATCCAGACTCTCCTGCACCTGCTTTGCGGGGGAACCTTCTCTGGAATGTCCCCAGACCATGGACCATAGGAGTCTCAACATCATAACCATTCCTGTTACCCCTGTCATAAACACCACGACTGCAAGCCAATCCGTCACTGTCCTTCACCTCCCGTACCTTCCGGGTTATCCACAGAATAGGAGATGACCCACGAACCATCCACATCGCGGCTGACTTCGCCCTCCCGAAAAGAAAGGCCTCCGGACAAATCCGCTTTACATTCCATATTCATGGACAGCTCCTCCTTCTCTTTTTTCACGTCAAGGAAACAGTACAGGACAGCAATCCCTCCCATAGTCCTTTCCAACACGCTCTCATAAAAATCAAAAATCTGCATTGCCGCCTCTCCGGCAATTTCTTTCTCACCTTCTGTTCTCCAACTGCACAGGACACCATACGCCCGCAGATAACGCATCGTCTCCTCAAGGCACAATTCCAGCTCCTTTACCGGAATGGTTGAATTTTGCGCCGTTATAAAAATAAGATTGCTCCGACGCTTTAAATATGCCCCGATTACGGTAATCTTGTGAAAAAGCAGTCTTTTCTCTGATTCCTCTTCCGTTTCGGAGCATTGTTGAACCAGCTTTGACAAAACCTGTATCTGATGCGCCGTCTGTATCTGCACCATGTCGTACAAATGATTTTTTACCTCCAGCTGCGCGATCTTCTTTCTCGTTTTCAGATTTTCTTCCTCTATCAGATTCGTGTCCTTTAACTCTTCCTTTGCCTCTTCCAACGCCTTTAGCGTCTCCAAAAGCTCCGATATGTCCTCCTGCCACCGGACGTATCCGCCTTTTATGGGGGCTTCGGATACCCGCATCCCCTCCTCACTGCCCCACTCTTTTGCGGCATAACAGATCTTATGATTTTCATCTGTTATCTGCGCCGCGATGGTAGATGCCATAAAAAGCTGTTCATAACCGTTGTTAGAGGGAATCAGCCCCGACTGAATACAGCTTTCAAAAATTGCCGCATTCAACAGACAAAAGGCTGCTGTCATATCTCCAAAAAGAACCTTCCACAAGGGGATGCGTAAACAATAACCAATGGCGTAGAACACCGCCATTCCGAAAACTGCGAAGGGAAACCAGATAAATTTTTTGGTCTTGGGAATCCTGCATTTTAACAAAATCAGAAACAATGTCGTCAGAAAACAGACTGTCATCCACCCGGCAGCCAGATAATACACCACACCATATTGATAGGTATCCTCTATCCACGGTCTTTCCCCTAAAAAACGAAAGGCGAGCTGGTGCATGTCATTGCTCAAAATCAAAAGAATCAAAAGTACCGACGGAAAAAACAAAGAACATGCCGTTACTTTCGGAATTTTATAACTTTCCGGTTTTCTCATATACAAGGCAAGGCATACGCTGATGGCAGGAATAAGAAGCATCGGAACATAATACAGATACCACAGAAAATGCTTTGCAAATACCCACTCTTTCGGAGTTACATACCGACAGGAACGGACAACCATCCAGAAAATCATGAAAATTGCGATTGCAGTCAGACAGTTCCGTGTCTGCCGGTGTATGATACGCTTTGAAAAGGATATTGCCCAGACAGTATAGATCAGTATGTACAATGAAGGGCGCAGTGTGCGGAAAAACCAATACCAGAACGGATTGGCAATATTCAGTTGACGACACAAAATTGCCGCGAAAATGCACAACAATACCGGGAGCCGCTTCCCAGATACAAATTTTCCCATGTTTGATTCCGTCATTTTAGCCGCACTCATATTCTCTGCATAAATCTATCGCCCTTAAATACTTCTCCAGTTGCTCCATGCTGTATCCCATTTTCTCCAGATACACCTTGGCAACCCACTGCTTCGTTGCATGCATATTCCGTTCGTTTTCATGCTCCTCCATAGCTTCCTTGGGAGATTCTTCCAGAACAGTTTGCAGACACTGTCGAGTATATCATATATTTGTTTTTTAATATAGTCTTTTTCTCATTTTGTATACCTATCTAATCCTATACCCTTCATACCACCGGCTTTCAACAGCAACCTGACAGTGACCGAACCTTCATCCGTTTCCGCAGAAAATGCCTTACTTGGCAGCCGATGGCAACGATTGCATCAGCGCAAAGAATTGTTGTGCCTCGCCTGTACTGAAATATGCATACCATGCCTCCAGCGTATCAGGTCGGAAAACGTCCAAACACTCAATAATCTGCTTTGCCCATAGCAGAGCCCCCGTACAGCCTGCTGTAATCAGATTTCCGTCTGCGACGGAGGGCTTGTCAACAAAGAAACTCTGTCCTTTGTAATCAGGGCAGAACATATCCAAAAATCCTGCTCCGTTGCTTGTGTGGGGACGCTGATCCAGCAATCCGGCACGAGCCAGAGCGACTGTCGCACCGCAAATAGCGCATACAGTACCACCGACAGAAAGCAGTTCAGCCGCCTTCTTTATAATAGCGCCATGTTTCGGATCATCCCATGTATTTGCCCCCGACAACAGCAGGACACTCTTACCGTTGACCGTGATGTCATCAACGATACAATCTGGAACGACCGTCAGGCCGCCCATTGATTTTACAGGCTCCTTCGAGATGGAAACTGTCTTTACGCACACCTGCGGTGCATCCTTTTTGAAAAATCTTTTTGAGTTGAGCTCTGCGGTAACATACCCAGTCTCCCAATCCGCCATTGTATCCAGCACATAAACATAAACTGTAAACATAATATCTTTCCTTTCTGTTTCCTTTGTTTTTACTTTTCCATTTTACTACTGTATTGTTGACACCAATATGGCAACAATTTAAAATAAAAAAAGAGAGGAAATAATCGAATGAAGATTGATCGACTTGTCAGCATAATTATGATACTCCTTGACAAAAAGCGGATTGGCGCACAGGAGTTAGCAGATCTGTTTGAAGTATCACCCCGCACGATTTATCGTGATATAGACGCTATCAGCATGGCGGGTATTCCTGTCCGCTCAACCTCCGGCGTGGGCGGCGGTTTTGAAATCATGCCGGAATATAAGGTTGACAAAAAGGTTTTTTCAACGGACGACCTTTCAGCGCTGCTGATAGGACTGACAAGCCTTTCGGGAATGATAAGGGAAGATGATTTCGTACATGCTCTGGCAAAGGTCAAGAGCTTTATCCCCGCCGACCGGGCAAAGGATATTGAATTAAAGGCAAATCAGATCTGTATCGACCTGAACCCTTGGATGGGAAACGGGAATATAAAGCAAACATTGGAAACTGTGAAGGACGCTTTACAGGCGAATCAGTTACTTTCCTTTACATACATAGACGGTCACAGCAACAAAACCAGCAGAATCGTTGAACCATATCAGCTTGTGTTAAAGGGCAATCATTGGTATTTTCAGGGGTACTGCCATACCAAAAACGACTATCGCCTGTTCCGGCTGTCCAGAATAACCGAATTGCAGGTGCTGCCGGAAACATTCAGCCCCCGGAATTATCAAAAACCGATTTTAAATTTTGAGGAAACCTTAGAGACGCTCCAATCGGATATAAAAATCCGGGTTCACAGATCGGTGTTAGACAGAGTGCTTGAATTTTGCACCTACGACCGTGTGACCCCGGATGGGAACGACTACTATCTTGTAGACTATCCATTTATTGAACGGGATTATTATTTTGATATGCTTCTCAGCTTTGGAGACAAATGTGAGTGTATAGAACCCCCGCATGTCCGCGAAGAGATAAAGCGGAGGATACACAGCATGGCCGCTTTATATGAGCACCCGAGGGCTCAAAGTATTCCTACAGCACCTGATAGCTCATCATAAAAAGGAGGATTAGCAGAACCATAAATACCCTGACCAGTTTCTGATAAGTCGTTGTCGCCGGATCCTTGACGGGATTCCATGCTTCTTTCATTCCCGGCATATTGTTTATATTGCTCCGATTTTCTCCGATTCCGGTTTCCTTCCGGGCGCTGAACCGGTTCGACGCATAAGAGAGCATTTCTTTTGCCGCCTCTGCTTCATGCTCCGATACCTCAAGCGTCCTGCCGTCCGCAAAGGTGAGCCATCTCCCTTTCTTATTTTTCGTGTAAATCCATCCACTGATGTTTGTGAGAAGCGGCAGATAGTAAACCCCGGCCGCGTCCTGTTCATCAATGATGAAATGATAGGTAACCGTGAACGACCTGTTTCTGGAAACCGGCTGCATAAGAAAATATTCCATGCAGAAAAGCTCTCTGATCTGCTCGCGCTGTCCCCATGTATCAAAGCATGCAAGCGTCCGCATGACCGGACCAATGACAATAAGAACGGAAAACACTGCCCCTACCAGCAACAAAAAGGTTCCGTATATCATGACCGATGAATTATCGCTGAGAGGCGACGCCGCTTCCCTAAACATCACTCCACAAAGCGGGAGCACCAGTGCAGCTTCTGCCAGAGAAACTCCCCGGAAAACGGCATTCTGACAGAATAGATAATAAAAGCCGACAAACATGGCAGCATTCTTTCCATTACGGTAGCGAAGCGGAATCCGCATCAGCAAAAGCTCAGACAAAAAGCCAACAAGCAGCACCGCTTCCTTACACGCAAGTATGTAAATCCCATACATCCATATGTATAGCCATATTCCGTGGGAGCCATAGAGCGCCAGCAGGTCTCCATCCTTCGCATTTTTCAGAACACTATGCAGGATATTCTCTCCGAAAACCAGATGATAACCTATACCGCACACCAGTATAAGCCATGCGATATAGTCAGGAATGCAGGACAACACCCATCGCTTGCGGCTGCCGTGTTCATACCTCCGCTGACGCCAAAGCCCGATTCCCCACAGAACCGGATAAAGAAACACGACAAGAAGCAGCGCAAGGTTCGTCTCCCGCTGCATTGTCGTTACAAGCAGGCTCAGAATTTCCGACCGGTAAGTTGCTCTCAGAAGATTCGGCACATGTGCACAAAGCGACGCCACCCCCGCCAAAAGTATCGCAAAGGCTCCCGGTATCGCCACCAGACTGACTGTTTCCGCTTTTGACTTACGTTTCACCAGATGGTACAGGTCGACGAGATACAGACCTGCATTCAGGAAAAGAAGTATCATCATGAACCAGAAGTTCGGCAAATATCCGGTGTCCGCCGTATATAATCTAAAGAAATCCTTGAGTTCCGCTATCATTTTCCTCTCCATCCGTTGTGTTTTTGTTCCTGTTTATGCTTACAGCAAATAATACCACATTTTAACAGCAAAAAGGTCAAAATGTAAAAAACTGATAGGTTATGTGTAACTTTTGGCACTCCAGCTGGCTTTCCATCCCTGAGATCCACCATTACTTTAAATTATGCAAAGAAGGTAATTGCGCGGATGACTCGCAGCATTAAAAATTCTTCCAACACTTTTCACGTAAGAATGCTCCATTAATCTCCAGTGGTGCGCCTTCATAATACTCTACTAATAATTTTTTGAACTCTGGCACATCCATTTCCGGAATAACAAGGAAGCCCATGCCTTGAGCAATTAAATAATGATTTGCAAAAATTACAGATGCACGCTTATTGCCATCCATAAACACCTGCGTTTTCATGCAGTACATACATAATTCAATCGCTATATCTATTGGCTCTTTATCCTGTTTCCGTATTTCATCAATTCGCTCTATTACAACTGTTTCGATAGGAAGTGGGGGAACATAGGTTGTCCCTCCTATCTGTACAGGAACGCCCCGAATCCGACCGCCATCATAAAAGAAGCCCTCATTCACCAGTTTCGCAATATGGCAAAGCATATGATAATTGCTTTCACTCTGAATTACATCTCTGTCTAAAATAAACTCCCATGCATGCTTCAAATTTAAAATCTTCTGTACATCAGTTGCAGATACTCCATTTACTTGTCCATTTTCAATAATGTCCTCTGTCTGAGGAAAAGATGTAGCCACACCTTCCAATACCGCCTGATTATAGATATTTGCTTTCATATTGGCTCTTGCGAAGTCTAAATTTTGCATAACTCTCGGTGAAAGCTCTTTATCTTCATAACCTAGCGCAACTAATTCTTTATTAATTTTACGAATAGATTTATTTAGGTCTTTTCTCTCTTTTGCATTGCGAAGCAGCAGCTGATACAGCTCATCCGAATACACATCCACATAGGTAGATGTCAGCTTGCCTGCTACCCTCTTACGAATATATAGATACTTTGAACCGCTCTGTTCTTTTATCCCCGGGGTGCCATCATAAGGCATAAGATTGAGTCTTGCCTGTATATCTGCTTTCTGTTGTAATAACTCTTGAATTTCTGAGTAATTTGCACTCATATTTTCGCTACCTCTTTTTTAGGGAACTTTTTTTTAATAATTATATTCAGAAGTTCCCCAAATATCAATATGTTACTATATTGACGATAACATATCCCAACTGGCTATCTATATCTTCGTTCTGATAGAATGGCAACCAAATTAAATAACATTAACTAATTCCTTGCACAGCATCACCAGATCATACCGTATACCTTCCCGGCTTCTCCATTCCCTATTGCTCCATTCTTCCTGTGATACATCATCCCCGCCATATATGAGCGCGCCATAGTCAAAGCCTCTATATTGCGCAACAGCTATGCATCCCGCCTGTTCCATCTCCACAATCTTTGCTCCATCTGCTTTCCTTTGGGCAATCCTGTCTGCTGTCTCCCTGAAAATAGCATCTGTTGTCCATGTCAATCCCTGTATGTATGAAACATTCTTTGCTTTTAGGGATTGAACTATTTTATCCGTTACACTCTTATCTGTGTAGATGTATTTTGACGGTTTTATATAATGATAGGAAAAACCTTCATCCCGGATTGCTCCATCCACAACAAGAAGCTGCCCAACCTCTATATTCTTATCGAGCACTCCGCCTCCGCCACAAAACATGACTTTTTCTACTCCCATGGCGTTAAACAAATCCAGATTGCCTGCACAGGCCGGGCATCCTACCGCACCGAGCGTAATTAATATGTCTGTGTCTACAAACCGATATACCAAAATTATGTTTTCTCCACCGATTGTCTTTTCGAGCATTATCTTCCCATCTGCAAGTAATTTATCTATCACTTCCGGAAAAAAAGTAATGACCATCCTGCTACATTCAAATTTCCTGTCAACCCATGTCGTAGGATTGATTTTTGCATCTTTATTGTCATCAAACTCTAAGATCGGATAATTTTTTTTCATATACATGGTATGTGTCTCCTTTTCCTGCCTATTTACTGCCGGATCTCCCGGATCATCATATAGTTATTTAAAAGTGTACCGTCCTTTAATCGAATTGCATTTGGATGAATGCCTGCGATTCGGAAGCCCATCTTCTCATATAGATGCCGCGCTCTGGAATTGCCCTCTACAAACTCCAATTCAATCTGCGTTACACATTCTCTGGCCTCTGCAAGGCCGATCATCTGCTCAAACATTTTTGTTCCAATCCCCTGATTCCAGAATTCACTAAGCAGGGCAACTGCTACGCTGGCTCTATGCCTTGTTTTCATTCCCTTAAGAAAACTTATCCCACAATTGCCAACAACTTTACCATCCACTATACACATGATCATAGCCTCATCCGAGGATGCGTTTTTCTGCTCAAACAGCTTCCTTTCTCCTTCCACCGTGTATTTTTCACACTCCTCCGGATAACGCAAAAGATAATCTGTTTCCCCGGCGGAAATGAACATATACTCCAGTGTGCTTTCTACATCCTCCTCTTTAGGGCTGCGCAATAATGCTTCCCGCCCGTCCTTTAATCGAAACCTTACATCCTCAATAATCATACCTTTTTCTCCTTTCAAAAATTTAGCTGCTTTTCAGAATCGTGATGGATAAAAAAAGACCACCTACCCGAAAGATAAGTGGCCAAAAACAACTATACAGAATGTCATGTTCTTGAAAGCTTATTTTTCTTCGTAACCGGAATATTTACATACACCATTAAGACCCTGCACTCGAATCTGCATTGTCTCAATCATTGCGTATGTAATTTCGACTGCGAATAGAAACATAATTCAGCTTCCTTTCCTGAAATTTTTTCTAATATAAGCCATATACGTCATTTTGTCAATAATTTTTTATGCATTTTTATAGCAGTAAACGTTAGCACATACAGAAAACCTCCAAATCCTTGCAGATCCGGAGGTTCAATGATTACTTCCTGTTATTTTTCAGCTTCTTTCGATATTGAAAGGCTTTTGGAGACATACTCACAGCTATGGTAAACATTATAAAGCCCCCTATCATGCATACAAAGTATAACTTTCCAATCAACGTACTTGAACTAATGTCTCCCTCGGTCGCGTAAATTTCTCCCTTATACAGATACGCCGTGCCAATATAATCGACTCTTCGGAGCGCTGATGTCCAACCGTGCATGTTGTATTCTACTCCGTTATAGAGCACAGTAATTTTGTAAAAATACTCATACCCTACCTTTGTCTTCACAACTGTCTTTTGAACATCCGTCACCATAACCTGTACAGGCTTTATCCCCTTAATTTCCTGTCCATGAAATTTAGGCCAAAGATATATAAACCCTATTGCACAGATAACAAAGAGCACAAAGCATATCTTTGTAATTAAAATATATCTTTTTGCCCGTTTTTCTTCAAGATCCCTATAAGCGGCTGATTCCTCTATTCCCTTAAGCGATTCCTGACTCATATTGACATTTCCTCTCATTCACAGTTTTTATAATTTCCGGTAAATTCTGCTTTATAAGCTGCCTTGTTGTCTTGTCCATCTGCGTAAGTACATACGGACGAGACCTTGTTATATCAGAAAAAATTGCATTCATCTCATTTTCATCTTTTGCGGATAGCTGCTTTGATTCTCCATCCCTCTCAACAACTTTTACATAATAGGAGTAGGAAGTAACTCCCTTTTTTGTGTGGGAAACCACTTCCTTATATACGATGAGCGCATTGTCTAAGAATATAAGATCGTAAGAACCATCGCAGTGTATCGCGTACTGCCTTCCCACATTGCAATACTTATAATCCGAACCTGAGTCCAGATCCTCCGAAAGCAAGCTTTCATCAAGCCCCGTCTTTGCCATTTCCTTCTTAATGCTTCGTACACCAATTAGGCAGGATATAAACCAAATAATCCCTATAAGTAACATAAATGCGCCAAGTCCTATGGCAAGGTATTTGTCCTTGTTATACATATTTTTCCCAGCAATAAAGTCATACATAAGAAATGCGCCTATAAACATAAGAAGTATGCTTATCAGCGCTCCCTTCACAGAACATTTCCGAATCTTTTTGTAGTACTTTTCCATCCCTATTTTCCTCCCTCGTAAAAACTTTTATTGCAATCTCCTCTGAAAAATTATATAAAAACAAAATACCAAGTTGCAACTTAACCGTCTTAATCCGTTCGTTTTCGACATAATCCGATATTAATTGAATTTCGGGGTCTTTTCTTATTTATACGATGTTATTTCTGATTTACAAAAAAAAGGCTGTCAACTTTTCGCGCATTGCGACCAGCCAACGGTCTGATTTTCGGTATTCAGTTTTTACATTAGGTTGGCTAAGCTCTCACCAAAACCCCGCTGAAAAACTGTTCTTGAAACGCAATCTGTGCATATATTTCATCATCGTCCGGGATGTCCACATCACTACGGACATTTCCCTCCTCATCACAGGGTATCACAATCCATTTGGTTTCATTATCATTGTATCGATGATATACAGCGATGACCTTTCCTATGTATTCCGTGACAGGTGATTTTTCTCCCAAAAGATATACGTCCTGCTCCGCTCCATCTCCGCCTCTTATCCCGGTGACATATCCATAATTAATCGGGTAAATCAGATCCTTATAACGCGGATGAATACTTCCCATAGGGCGGTCTATTTTTCCTCTTACCACCTGTCCTATGACATTCTGATACTTATCTGCCGGAACCGGATTTTCCTCGAATCCAAAAATGTCTCCCATGTTCAGGCAACAATCGCCACGATCGTACATTTTTTTGATTTCCGGCACTGTGAGCCATTTTGTCTGAATCACTTCCTTTGTTGTTGCCCTTTGCAAATCCGGCTCTTCTGTTGTCTCAAAATAGTAGGAATCTCTTATCCAGTTATGGCGGCGCCCATCGTATGATGTTGCAATCTTTGTAGCAAGAACTTTTGCCTTTTCAGGCTGCAATACGATACCCACTTCTTCAAACACTTCTCTCAACGCGGCGTACAGACTGGTATCTCCTGATATAGCATGCCCCGCAACCGTTTCCCATTTTAGAGGGTCTGTGTCCTTATCCGCTGAACGTTGAGACACCAGATATTTTCCGGTCTCTGGATTCTTAATCCAGACCATAACCCACATATGGTATTCATCTTCCAGAAGATTCCCCTGTTCACCGCGGACACAGGTTTTCCCAGTTCTTTTCCGGTCTTTCGTATACACGTCCCATAATTCTTTCATTTGTAATACCCCTTGCTCTTTCTCTATGATTCAATACCTTTTATTATACCACAGATAAGTTTTCCCATGGCTCGTATCCTTTCATATAGCCAAAAGTTTCCTCATTGCTGAAGGCTTCCAGCAGCTTCGCCTTTACGGTCTCAAACATAGAACTATCAACATCCCTGAATTTCTTGTGCTTATGCAATTCGGATTTTCGGAAATCATACATGGTATCCACGTTTTCAAGCAACTGTTTTACCACCTGATATGTTCCTTCCACATCTTTCTCTGCGCAAACAATATCCAGCATCGGCGAATACTCATTATACTTACCCATTTCTAATGTATGCGCTATTGATTGTATTTTCTCTGATAAAAATCTGGCATAACCTATATCATCTTCCTCAAGCGCCAGCTTAGCCATCATCGAAAGTACAAAATTATAGGTACTGTACCCTGAGAAAATCACATCTTCATACATCCCATATGCTTCTTCAATTTTTCCCTGTTCCTGATATAACCTTCCCTGATAAATTTTCTTCATAGGATCACGATCAGAAAAATAACTCAAATATTTTTCTGCCTGAGTATAATCCTTTTTCCGCAAATAAAATCCAAACAATGAATCTGCTGCATAGTGCTGTACTTCTTCGTTTTCGTCATGTAATGCCAGTTCATACCATGCATTGATCTGCTCATCATATTTTTCGGGATTCTTGCATTTGCCCGTTATTCTTCTCGCATCAAGCATTACTGCCGCCTGCCAGATAAGCATATTACAATTCGGATATTTTTTTATAATATCTAATACCCATTCATACGTTTTCTCGTACCCTTCTTCTGAAAACATCCTGTCCATTTTCCTGATAATTTCTTCAATTTCAACATCAGAAAGCTTTTCACGAAAAGAAAAAAGTGTATCAAGGGAAATATTCAAAAGTCTCGCAATAGGCGCCAACAGTTCAATATCCGGCTTGGAATTTGCATTCTCCCACTTGTTTACAGCCGGTGTAGTCACACCTAACCTGTTTGCCATCTCTTCCTGGGTAAAACCTGCTTCTTTTCTGTATCTTTTTATTATACCACCAATATCCATCTGTGTCATCTCCTTAATGAAATTCGGAAGCTTCTGTAAACTCAGCATAGCAAATTATTACTTACTGCACAATTGAATGGTGTTTAACTTTTATTCAATTTAATTTACCGATAAGAAATATAGCATTAGGGACGGGGCTATGGCAGCTGCCCAATATTTCCGTATAGCAAAGAGAAAGCAATGTACAATTAACATCTGAATGCTATACTATTTTTAGGGCATAGCAGGAGAAAGAGTAAGGTCTATGTTCCGTAGATATTCCGCAAATATAGGCAACTCTACGCTTCGTGTGTGTTTATTCAGATACTCATTATCTACAATAAGGGCAGAAGGAGGTCAAAATTAATGGATCAAATTAGTATCGGCAAATTCATAGCCGAGTCAAGAAAATCAAGAAACCTTACCCAAAGACAGCTTGCTGACGCACTTTCCATTAGTGATAAAACAATTTCTAAATGGGAGTGCGGCAAAGGACTTCCCGAAGTTTCTCTCATGTTACCATTGTGTGCGGCATTAGATATCACTGTCAACGATTTACTTTCGGGTGAAAGGGTTTCCTTAATTGATTATCCCAAAAAAGCGGAGGCAAACATGATGAACCTGATGAAAGAAAATGAAGAAAACAGAAAAAGAATGGCGTTATCCATCATTACCGGCGTAATCACTATTATTGCTGTATGTGCCCTAATTACAATAGCGTCCTTCCTTGACTTGCTTACGGTTGTACGGATTATGTTAATTGTGTTCTCTGTTGCAGTAGCAGCCGCGGGTATAGCAGCGGTCGTAATGCTTGATATTAAAGCCGGTTACTTTGAATGTCCGTATTGTAAAGAGCTCTTTATTCCAAGCACGGACGAATATATAAAAGGCTATCACACTTTTACAAAACGCAGATTAACCTGCCCCAGGTGTGGGAAAACGGAAATGTGCAAACATCGTGTGACGAGATAAGTACGATTTCCAGTAACGGCAAGACTGGTAATGTTACTCTGGCAAATTCAACCGGAGGTTGGAGGAAGCTCTCCTCATCAAACTAATGCGTCATTGTTTTTGTAGCTGTTTATCGGTAAAATATTATTGTAGCTACAAATAATGAATTACGAGGTACATTAATATGACCGCTATTAAGATCAATGAACAAATTGCCTTTCTCAGAAAGCAAAAAGGTCTTACGCAGGAAGAACTTGCAAATGCTCTCGGTGTAACCAATCAAGCTGTTTCAAAATGGGAATCAGCGCAATGCTGTCCGGATATTCAGCTCTTACCCGATCTCGCCAAACTCTTTGACGTTTCGATAGACGAGCTTCTCGGATATACCCCTGTCTCTACAACGGAAGACATTGTACTTGCGATTCGCAAACACATAGAATCCTTGCCTAAGGGTGAAGATTTTGCTTTCACCTTCAGAATGGCTGCAGCCCTCCATACGATTATTTTGTCTAAAGAAATGACATATGACAATATGAACCCCGGATGGGATACAGAGGATGCTATTGAGCACGCCGGAAATGGTGAATGGGGCTATTCTTGCTTCAATATTCCTGAGATAACAACGATGATGAGACACGGAGCTGTATTCTTTTCAAACAATAGAAACTTGACTCTGATGAACACGGATATTCGTCAAATTGTAGCAATGATTAAACCGTTTGGTGATACGAAGAATTTGAAGATTGCCACAGCGCTTTATCAGTTGACCGTCCATTCCGAAGATGCTTATACGACCATTGCTCAGATCAGCAATAGCTCCGGGGTGTCTCCAGAAAAAGTACAGGATTGTCTTGAGGGTGATCTGTCGCAATTTATTCTTGAAAAAGAAGGGACAGAAAGCGAATACCGGTTTAAGGGAATGTATATGAATATCCTTCCAATCATCTCTCTTTTCGATTTCAAATAACATTAGGGACGTTATTTTTGTCACGATACCGGGGTCAAAAGCCCTTAAGCTTTCTTCCCTCTTGTCCCATTAGCTGGTTGTTATCACGTATTCTTGATGATGTTCAGCTTCTTTTGCCTATTATAGAGCCATAGGCTGTGGATAACTCTTGTTTTTCTTATCCTAATAGTGGATTCGGAGCATAACTTCCAAGCCCTCTTGCAAAGCAAAAGAGCTTTCTAAAGTTTAGCGCAGCGATTTTGCTTCCAAAGAAGAACTTTCCCCGCTGCTTTCCCAACGGCAGTTTCTCCAGATGATACTTCCGCCGGAGAATGGAGGGGATTGTTTCAACTCCATTTCGTATCCTGCGATACAAATCGTATTCCTTGCCGGACATTTTCTCTTCCAATGAAATACGGGTAAGGCTCTTCTTTGTAACTAAGACCTGGGCTACTTTTTTGAATATTTTGGCATGACATTGTTCTTTGCGGGGACAGCTGGCACATGTGTTTCGATCGAAGGAAAGCTTGAACTCATCATTGCTCTGCTTATAACAACAGTACTGGGGTTCATGACCAGCCGGACATTTCAGGACGGCTGTCTGCTGCTCATTCATTTTAAAACCGGAAACATCACGACGGTTTTTCTTTGCTGTCAGTGCGGTGGGAACCAGTTCCACATTCTTTTCTGCTGCAAGCTTTTGCGCGGCG
>OIZA01000317.1_pt1 | contig 27182 bp, 19 predicted proteins | sample 1588381 | NCBI WGS metagenome assembly OIZA01 (sample SAMN03283277) | human gut metagenome | biome: human-associated habitat; material: feces | host: Homo sapiens | place: Peru | collected 2012 | reverse complement strand
AGAGAGACACATTCCGCTCCGGGAGTTCGTCTGGTTTGCAAATATTTATTCCACTAACTTCCCATTTAATTCTGGCTGTTGATGTAGTTGATCAGGCCTTCTGCAGCGATGATCTTCTGCATGAACTCGGGGAAGGCCTGTCCCTGGAAGCTCTCGCCAGTGGTGATATCTTTGATCACGCCGGTATTGAAATCGATCTCGACTTCATCGCCGTTTTTAATCTTCTGGGATGCCTCGGGACATTCGATGATGGGAAGTCCGATATTGATGGCATTGCGGTAGAAGATTCTGGCGAAGGTCTCTGCGATGACGCAGCTGACGCCTGCTGCCTTGATGGCGATAGGGGCATGCTCTCTGGAAGAGCCGCAGCCGAAGTTCTTCTCTGCTACGATAATGTCACCCTTTTTTACTTTCTTGATAAACTCCTTGTCGATATCCTCCATGCAGTGGGTAGCCAGTTCTGCGGGATCGGAGGAATTCAGATATCTTGCGGGAATGATAACGTCGGTATCCACGTTATCTCCGAATTTGAAAACCGTTCCTTTTGCGTTGTTCATTGTTCCGTTACCTTTCTATTACAGATGTCATATATATTTTTCACTATATTTCCAGTACCGGCAGCTACATGCTTCCACAGCACTGACTGCTGCCGGCATTGCATTTAATTTCATTTATCTTGTCGATCACTTCAGTTCGCCGGGACAGGAAATCTTGCCGGTGATGGCGCTGGCTGCCGCTACAGCAGGGCTTGCCAGATAGATCTCGGACTTCACATGGCCCATACGGCCCACGAAGTTACGGTTGGTGGTGGAGACACATCTCTCGCCTTCTGCCAGAATACCCATGTATCCGCCCAGGCAGGGACCGCAGGTCGGGGTACTTACGACGGCTCCCGCTTCAATGAAGGTCTTAAGAAGGCCCTCTTCCATGGCCTGCATATAGATGGACTGGGTTGCGGGGATCACGATACAGCGCATGCCCTTTGCCACATGTCTGCCCTGAAGCACCTTCGCTGCCGTACGCAGATCATCGATACGGCCATTGGTACAGGAACCGATAACGACCTGATCGATGGCGATGGGCTCCATCTCATGGATCTCATCGATGGTATGGGTGTTCTCCGGCAGATGGGGGAAGGCCACGGTAGGACGTAAGGTACTTAAGTCAATGGTGTATTCCGCATCGTACTGTGCATCCGGGTCTGCCTCGAATACCTTATAGGGACGCTTGGAATGCTCTTCCATGTAAGCAATGGCTTTCTCATCCACAGGGAAAATGCCGTTCTTACCGCCGGCCTCGATAGCCATGTTGGCAATGGTGAAGCGGTCATCCATGGACAGATTGGCAATGCCGTCTCCTACGAATTCCATGGACTTGTACAGTGCGCCGTCCACGCCGATCATGCCGATGATATGTAAGATCACATCTTTACCGCTGACCCATTCGGAGGGTTTGCCGGTCAGGTTAAATTTGATGGCGGAAGGCACCTTGAACCATGCCTTGCCGGTAGCCATGCCGGCTGCCATATCCGTACTTCCCACGCCGGTGGAAAATGCTCCCAGTGCACCGTAAGTACAGGTATGGGAATCCGCACCGATGATCACATCGCCTGCTACGGTAAGTCCTTTCTCCGGAAGCAGGGCATGCTCGATACCCATCTCTCCCACTTCAAAATAATTGGTGATCTCATTGCGTCTTGCGAACTCGCGGACACATTTGCAGTGCTCCGCGGATTTAATATCCTTATTGGGAACAAAATGATCCGGTACCAGTGCGATCTTGTCCTTATCAAACACTCCCTGCACCTTCATTTTATCCATTTCCTTGATTGCCACCGGACTGGTGATATCGTTACCCAGTACCAGATCCAACTGTGCCTCGATCAGCTGTCCTGCCTGTACCTGCTCAAGGCCCGCTGCCTGGGCAAGTATCTTCTGTGTCATTGTCATTCCCATTGTCTGCTGCTCCTTTTTCTCTTCATACAGCTTACGCATTTACGCAGCTGCTCCACTCTTCGGATACGAAATACGTTTCTTTGAGGTTTTCATTATTGTAGCACACTCATTTGTAATTGAAAACATCCACATTTAACATATTTCTACGAAAATGTGGATGCTTAAGCCTTGAATTATTGATTTATTTTAATATCGTAACATAATGCTTTTTATGATTTTGAATCCTGTTTTTCTGTCATTTCCGCAGTTACCGCGTCTCCGACAGCACCGGGGTTTCCGATCTCTTGCTTTATTTTCCAGGTCAGTACCACCTTGAACAGGTCTCCGTCCAGTTCGATCCGGAACTTTCCGCCCTGCAGTTCCGTAAAGCTTTTGGCGATGGCCAGCCCCAGTCCGCTGCCCTCGGTATTGCGGGAAGCGTCTCCTCTGACGAACCGTTCCGTCAGTTCCTCTCCGGATACGGACAGTTCCTGTGCAGTAATATTTTTTAAGATGATAGTCACATCCTCTTTTGCCGTGAAACCATTGACATAGACTCTGGTGCCGGGCAGCGCGTACTTGGCAATATTGCCAAAGAGGTTCTCGAAGATCCGGAAGGTCTTCTGGCTGTCTAACGGTACGATCACCTTTTCCTCCGGCAGACTCATCCGTACATCCAGTCCGGCATCTGCCAGCTTATCCGCCATCTCGAATTCCACCTGTTTGACCAGGCTGACAATGTCCACATCCCGGATATCCAGCGTGACATTCTGGGAGTTCGCCTTGCTGACCTCGAACAGGTCTTCGATCAGTGCTTTCAGCCGCAGGGATTTGCGGTCCAGCGTCTCCAGATATTCCTTGCGCTGCTCTTCCGTCACTCCCGGCTCCTGTAACAGCTTCACATAAGTGATGATGGCCGTCAGCGGGGTCTTCAGATCATGGGACACATTGGTGATCAGCTCCGACTTCATCCGCTGGCTCTTCACTTCCTCCGCCACCGCATTGCGGAAGCCTTCTTCGATCCGGTATATCTGCGGTTTGAAGGGTTCAAATACTCCCAGATCCTCCTCAATGGTCACATTCAGATTACCCTGGGCAATCTCATTGGTGGCTTTTAACAACAGACCATACTTTTTCTGTAATTTACTGATATAACGCCGCAGCAAAAAGTACAGCACCACGGAATAGATGATTGCGATGGTCAGGCCTCCCAGCGGAAGACTGCAGATCACCACCAGGATCAGGGCATTCCACAGCACGATCCGCAGGATCAGCTTTTTCGCGTCCTTCGTGACATCGAAATGTTCCACATCCCGGTAGACATCTACCACCTTATCCCATCCAAGGGAAAATGCCTTTTTGATCCACTTCCACAACTTCTTAAAGAGGGGCACAAACAGATAGCACAGGCTGCGCTTTTTAAAATACTCCTTCACTCCCATCGTCCGGATAGCCCGCAGGGATACCCCGCAGCACCACACGATGAAGAACAGCGCCGCCACCGCCAGCACATTCAGTGCATAGGCAAGGATACCGGCGATCATCAACGTCCCCGCGCTGTTTCCCCGCATTACGGTACTTAGGGCATTGCCGCTCCGCACCCAGAACACCAGATACACTACCTGTTCACTGCTGACCGCTGTCAGGATCCCCAGGATCAGCAGGATCACCTCTATGGGAAGCTTTAGCAGCCACAGCCGCTCCCATGCTTTCTCTTCTGCAATACCGGGAAGTACAAGTGCCAGCACCAGGAGCAGGAGTGCCAGTACCAGGAACATCTGCTGACAGCCGGACCAGTAATAAGAGGTATACTGATCTCCCCTGGAAAAATAATAGATGACACTGTCATCTTCCTCTTCATAATAGAGAAATCTGCCGTCCCGCTGCTGATCTGCCTGTTTCGAGATGCAGAACGTGATCTCACAGTTGCGGGGCATTTTCAGCTGGAACAGCGGATTATGGCTGACAGAGACCTCGGATTTCACATAATTCTCCGCCATTCTCGCAAGGCCACAGTTACGGATCACCTCCGACGCCGTCTTGCGAAGTGTTGTGGTATTTGCTCCCACCACCGTGCTTCCCAGCGTAGCATCATTACCGTTTTCATCAAATACAAAGGTCAGCAGAAAACTCTGGGCATCCGCCTGGATCTCGGTATCCGCCAGATTGCTCAACGTCTCTCCGGTTACGGTGTCCCGGATCACATAATCATAAGTGCTATTCAACTCACTGAAACTATTTTCCAGTGCACTGAAATGTGCCTCCAGATATTGTCTGGTCTGTGCCGCATCCACCTCAAGACTCTGGTACTCCTCTGTATTTTCTACGGACTCGGGAAGCGTCTTACCAAGATCTCCGGTATAGCCTTCTGCCACCGTGCTTACCGCCTGCTCGTTATTCAGCCACTCGTTTCCCTCTGTGGGCTGCATATATAATTCCCCATAACTGAGGGATGTCTGGTTCACTTTATTATACAGATCCCTGTAGAGCAGATAGCAGTTCTGGTAAAGATAAGTCACGCTGTTCGCGGTCTCGGAGGAATTGATAATATTCTGATCCGTCTTCACACTCTCGGCTCTGCGCTCGAAAATGCCGTAGCAGGCGGTAAAAATACCGGAGGCCAGAATACTTAAGATCAGACCGTAGAGCAGCCATCTGACTACAGGTTTTCTGTTCTCACTTTGTTCTGTTGTCTCTGTCTTTGCAGCCTCTGTTACCTGTTCCACTTTTACACCTCTCCTTCCGCTTTTCCGGATATCCGTCCTACCGGTCTGGTTCCTGCATTCCGCAGTTACTGCTTGTCGATCTTATAGCCTACGCCCCATACCACTTTCAGATATTTGGGATTCCGGGGATCGATCTCTATTTTTTCCCGGATATTCCGCACATGTACCATAATCGTGTCTGTGTTGACCGCCTTTTCATTCCAGATACGCTCGTAGATCTCATCCGCGGAAAATACTCTGCCGGGATTCTTGATCAGAAGCTGTACAATCTTGAATTCCATGGGGGTCAGCTTCACCGGCTCCCCGTCCACCGTCACCTCCACGGTCTCCTCATTGAGTTCAAGACCACCGATGGTATACACATGGGACCCGGCCTGTTCTTCCCCGCTGACCGCCGTCAGGTATTTGGAATATCTGCGCAGATGGGAATTTACTCTTGCCAGAAGTTCCAGGGGGGTAAAGGGCTTCGTCACATAATCGTCCGCACCCATATTCAGTCCCATGATCTTATCCACTTCCTCCGACTTGGCCGACAGCATGATCACGGGGAATTCCTGATTCTGCTCCCGCAGCTTCATTAACATCGTCACACCGTCCATCACCGGCATCATGATATCCAGAATGGCCAGATGGATCTCCTCATTTGCCACGATCTCCAGTCCTTCCTTGCCGTTGGCGGCTTTCCATACCTGATATCCCTGATTCTTCAGATAGATCTCCACACCGTCCCTGATCTCCTTGTCATCTTCCACGATCAGAATGTGATATTTGTTGTTCTCCATAGCTCCCTCTCATTCTGCCTTTTACGGCAAGGGCTCTTCCACCGCCCTGTCATTATCCTGATTTTAGTTTACAATTTCAAAGTTCACCTGTAGAAAAAACGAAAGATTTTCTAAAGATATTTTCATGGTACTGTTGTTTTATTTTCCAGAAGGGTAAGTATTTTAATAACCGGTACGATCAGTACCCCACAGAAAAAGTTGCTGACACCGTGCACGAAATCCCAGGGCAGCCCGGCAATGATCCAGGCGATCATTTTCTGAAAGCTTAAGCCATACAACAGTGCCTGGGCCGGTGCATACAGGGTGCCGAATAAAAAGCCGTGAGCGGCACAAAGCAGCATATAAACAAGGGGCCGCACCTTCGCCGGAATCTTCTTCGGCAGCAGCATCATGGCTCCCCACAGCACTGTCCACAGATACAGATACGGGATCCACCAGGTGGCGAATCCGCAGAAGATTCCATTTAATAAGACATAAATGTAAATGGGATACAGTGCCTTTTTCCGATATACCACGGTAAACGCAATGGTAAAAACACCAAGGAGGTGGACATTCGGTGCCACCTCCATGATTATTTTCGAAGCGTACATCAACGCTCCCAGCATTGCGAAAACCGCCATCTCTCTGATCGTCAGTTTTCCGTTTTTCAACCGTTATTTCTCCACTTTAAAAGAATAGGTATCTCCGGCGGTCACAGGAGTGGAGTCCACGCCGGTAGAAGCATATTCGCCGTTGATATAAAATGCCCAGTAGGTCTGGTCGGTATCGTAATCTGCCGTCACACCGTTGACGGTCTTCACATAGAGACCGTAATCGCCCTCTTCGCCTGCGATAATACCGATCTCCGTCAGAGCGTCACCCACATTTTCCCTGTCTGTATGGATGGTAAAACTGCTCTCTGCGCCCTCCTTGTCGGTTACAGTCAGAGTGAATTCGGTATTGCCCTCGCCCAGATCACTGCCATCTGCAAAAACACCTCCCGTCTGCGCCTGTGCAGATTCCTGTACCGCTCCCTGCGCGCTGCCGTCATCCCCGGACTTACTGCCGCAGGCGGTCATTCCGGCTGCCATGGTTACTGCCAGCAGTACTCCGCAGGCTCTTACTTTCCATGTTCCAGTTACAAATTTTTTCATAATCTTCCTCCGATTTTTATTTTCTCACGATTTCACCTTTCCTGTGTAAAATCGTATCAGACCTTTTTATTTTCCGGCCGCTGCACTACTATGCCTCATCCTCATAGTACCGGATCATACACACCAGTTCACCGTCCTCCACGGACACTTCCGCTTCCTCCCCCAGAAATTCATTACTGATCCCGATGGGAAAATCATTGGTGACCACCGCATTTTCCAGAGGATACTTCATTCCCCGGATGGTCACACCTTTTGCTTCCTTCGTCAGGGCAAACAGAGACATGGTGCCCTCCAGCTCCTTCCGGAAATGTACAGCTTCGTTCTGCAACACCAGCACCATTCCCGTGCCATCCACAAGATATCCCACCGCACCGTGATTTTTCAGATACAAAAGACACTGGATATTTGCAAACGTATGGTCAAATCTGCCGCCGGTGGCCGCATAGATGCGAAAATCGGTGTATCCCAGTTCCAGACCTTTTTTGATGGCCGCCAGCATGTCCGTATCGTCCTTGCATTCCGGCAGGCGGCAGATCTTCTCCGGAACCGTCTGCTGTAGCTGCTCCACCGCCAGTTTTTCCTGTTGACTAACGGAGTCAAAATCCCCGACGATCAGATCCGGCTCCACATTCAGGATCCCGCAGTAGCTTAAGCCTCCATCCACCGCAATGACATAATCTTCCCCCGCCACAGACAGTTCTCCCATGGTGAGGTCTCCTGCGCCGATCAAAATACATTTACCCATAGTATTTCTGTTTTCCTTTCCTGTAACAGTTCCGCCTGTGTCATTTTCCTTTCCGGTCCGCAGGAAGATTCTTACATCACTTTGCGGCCATCCCGTTCGTTCCGAAACAGGCGTTTTGTTCGCGAACCGTTACGCACTATTGTACCGTTTCTGCATTTACATTTCAAGAGATTGGCGGTATATTTGAAGTATGAATACTATATATTATGAGAATCAGCCTCTGACCGCTGCGGAGATCCGCAGGCTGCAGGCTTTGGAAAATCGATACCGGAATGCCGCCAGAGAAGTGTTTACGAACCGGGTGGAATACTACCACAGGCTCACCGGCGGCCACTACACTTCCATCACCATAAGAGACCAGAAGACCCGCTGGGGCAGCTGTTCCTCGCGGGGCACGCTGTCCTTTAACTACCGCCTGATCTACGGTCCCACCGGGCCCTTAGATTATGTGGTGGTTCATGAGCTCTGCCATCTGACCCATATGAACCATTCCAAAGACTTCTGGAACATGGTGGAAAGTATCATGCCGGACTACCGGGTATATAAGCAGTGGCTTAAGGAGCACGGACACGAACTGACCCTGGATGAGCATTTACGCAGGCAGGGCATCCCCATTAAGCTTAGCTGAATAAAACGGCAACTTTATACCTGCTTTCCCTACAGAAAACGGCGGCCTGTCTTCTCCGACAGACCGCCGTCCTTTTGCAATTCTATTTTGCTCTCAAAGCTATCTTTTTATTATCTATTCTCATTTACATAGACCTGCACACGGCTCTGAATCACCGCTGCCACGTCCTTAGCACTCTTCTGTCCGGCGAAGTAAGCTCCCGCCTCTTCGTTGATAATGTTGTTGATTGCCTCATTGTAGTAGCCGCTTCTGTGGATGCTCTCTATGAAGCTTACGATCTTATCGGCCTGCTCTTTGGTCATCTGAGGCAGAACGATTTCTTCCCCATTGATATAATAGGTCTCATCGTATTCTACCTTATTACCGTTCTCATCCAGATAGTAAGGCTTCTCCGTTGCTTTATTGACATTATCCTCGAAGGAGCTGCGCATTACGGGCAGATTGTACTCCTGAACCTGCACCTGATCCTGGTAGTCCTTGGTCAGATAGTAACGAACAAAGTCCCAGGCACCATCCAGATTCTTGGACTTGGCAGACAATGCATAGGTCACATTACCGGATCTTAAGATAGAGCCGTTGTCCCCATCTGTGGGGAATCCGACGAAGCTGACATTCTCTCCGATCGCACCGTTGATCTCACGGTTCAGGTCACTGATGTTGCTGATAGCAACATTGTCTAACAGCGTCCGGTTCTCACGGAACTGGGATTCATAATTGTTCCAGTAATCCTCCCAGAAATCATCCGGATGTTCCTGCGGCAGCTCTGCGGCAAATGTCAGCATTGCCACAAAATTATCACTATCAAAGTTGCATTTACCGGTAGACACATCTACAAAATCATTCCCACAGAAGCCCATCATCATATTCAGGAAATCACCCTGAAGCACGGTATCACCGAAAATGGACGGATTGTCAGGCAGGCTGGCCTGAACTGCCTCCAGTTCCTCCATGGTGATGGCAGTACGGTCACCGAAAACGGACTGCTTGCCGAGCATGGTGCAGACATAGAAGGAAGGAATCACATAATATAGTTTTCCGTTTACCCGGTAGGCATCCCAGACATTCTGCAGATACTCATTCTGTGCCAACTCCTCATCCTTCGCAATCAGATCATCCACATTGGCGATCAGTCCCTTGGCAATATAACTGTCCATTGCCATATCGTAATTTACGATCAGGATATCCGGCATGTTACCGGAGATAATATCGTTGTTCAACTGCTTGGTACCGAGCTCATAATCTTCCGAAGTATTGTAACTGCTGTAATCTTTGACTACGATACGGTAATCCCCGCTGGTTTTATTATATTCCACCACTCTCTTTCTTAAGTTCCAGTCGATATAATTGCCGGCTAATACCAGCACCGCTTTATCCTTGATGTCCTCCGGCTTCACATAGGTGAACAGACCGCCTTTGTTGCTGCCATCCTGGATATCATTGTAGAATCCGATAATCTCTGTATCACTCAGCACGACAAATTTGTCCATGCTGGTGGTGGGCAGATCAGAATTGATGTAACTCATGATCTGCGTGGATTCCGCTTTCTGAATGTCATAGCGGTACAAACCGGAATCGTTGGAATAGTACAAGGTATTCTCATCAATGGATACCAACCCGTAATAGCCTCCGTTGGAAACTGCACCCGCCAGCTTGATTCCCTCCGAGATCTGATCCGTCACAGGATCATAGGAAGCAATATACATATCTGTATAAGTCTCCAGATCCCAATAAGTGATCTGGCATTTTCCATCAGGGGTCAGTCCAACGCGGTTACCATTGCCAAGGATATCTGCCACATCCTGTGGAATATCCTTCAGTTCCGTCAGTTCTCCCTCCGGGGTCACGGTACATTTCTTCCAGGAATCTCCACTTAATAAAAGTGTCACAGAGCTGTCCTCATTCAGGATCATATCATAGATCCAGATGGAACTGTCTTCCTTATCTCTGAGCAGATCTGTCAGATCCGTCTCTCCGGTAATATTGCCATCCGCATCCCAGTGCAACAATGCACAGGTACTGTCACTGACATATTCATCTCCCGCATAGCTTTCCGTGTAGAAATTACGGATTCCGTAGACTGTGCCATCCGCTGCGACAGCCTCTCTTCCCAGGTTCGTACTCATATAGGAATAATCGTTGGAAACCGGTGCATCGATGACGTCCATGGTCGCTGCTGCCAGTTTTTCTTCACTCAGTGCTACTGCACCATCGTCACCGGCTGCCGGAGTATCCCCCTCCTCCGCTCCGCCGGAAGGTGCCGGGGTTGCCGGAGCTTCTCCCTCTTTCCACAACGGCAGATCTACGGTCTTAATCAATGTACCGTCTGTTTTTAACGTTGCCAGTTTCACATCTGTTTCCGCATAATCTCCGGAATAATCATATACCTCATATATGAGATACACGGTATCTCCCTGCAGTGTCAGCAGATCTATGCCCATATTGTCTGCATCCACCCCCAAATCCAGCGCCTGTTCCTTAAATACATACTGCTTCGCCAGACCGGAATCCGCAGCAGCATTGCTGCCACCGTTGCTGCTTCCGCCCTTTCCGCAGGCGGTCAATCCTGCGATCATCGCCAAAGCTACTGCCAGACTGACAATCCGTTTTCCTTTCTTTTTCATTCTCCCTCTCCTTTTTCTATTCATTGTTCTTCTGTTGCTTCCGTAACTTCTGCTTCTTCCGTATCAAAGCTATCTGTTTCTGCTGTGTTTCCTTCATCCAGCTCTTCCGGTGCGGTTTCCGCCGGATCTGCCGGCTTTGTTCCGTCCGCCGGTTCATCCGTCAGCCAGGTAAATTCACTGTCCGCATAAGGATCCTCTTCCAGCTCCCGCTCCAGTTCCTCCAGAACATCCCTCTCTCTGTGGGGATGTTTCTTCTCCCTGCGGCGTTCTACGGCTCTCTCCGCCTTATCCTTACCGGTATGCCATACGTCCTTTAAGGTCCAGCCCTTATGGCGCCACCAGTGAATGAAAGTCCAGAGTACCGTTACAATGGGATAGAGTAACAAAAGCAGCATGAAAACGGTGAGAAGTGCAATGATATCCTCATAGCCTCTTGCCAGATTTTCCCAGTAAGGATAAATAATAGCCTTGCCGTTCATGGAACGGGTGCCGAACTTAAGGATTGTCTTAAAACGGTTCACCAGCGAATATCGGGAAGTATTCTCCACGATCTCCACATTCTTCTCATCGACACCGATGCCTTCTTTTACCTTGTCATAGGCAAATCCGCTGACAGGGTTCGGCATCACGATCTCGTAATGATTGATCCCGTTATTCGTACCATAGGCAGACAATGTCTCATAGGACACATAGACCACCGTGGAATTCAATCCCGCAGCTTTGTCCATTCTGCTGTCCGGACGCTTCACAACGCCGGTGACGATGTGGGGTACACTGCCGATATATACAGTCATTCCCACCACATCATTGGAACCAAACAGCTGCCAGGCCGCATCCTGATCGATAATGCAATAATCCTGCATCAGATCATTGCCTGAAAAATAAGAACCTGTGATGAGTTTCAACGGATGGAACAGGAAAAAGTCTCCACCGATACCAATGGCATTGGCATCCAGTGTGCTTTTCCCGTTGACCAGTGTGATCTTGCCGTCCGCACTGTAGGCATCCACCCAGAGTCTCGCGCTGGGATTCTCTGAAGTTTCCGTGATGGACGCTTCCTGAAGCACATTTTTCAGGGAATATTCAAAGCTTTTAATGGTATCTTCCGTCACTTCCGCCTTCGGGGAAAAGAAGCAGCTCACCTGTGCCGCATCTTTATTCTCACTCCAGCGCCAGGCCATCCGCTGGGCATCCTGCGCATTCGCCAGATGGTTGGTCCAGCCAAGCAAAAGAAGGAACAGAAGGAAGGATACTGCTGCGCTGATATACCATATGCACTTTTTTTTATTCTGTATTCGAATCCGAAACATATAATCTGTTTCTTCCTTCCTGATAAAATTCTGTCAGTCGAAACAATTATGAATTGTTCGCCAGTCTCACTAACTTGCCTGCCTCTACCGGCTGGGTGGAAGTCGTAATGACAAACTCATAACCATATAAGGCTCCGCTGATTGCCGACTGGGTATCATCGCTTGCCAGCACTTCCACATCCACACGGGTGGCCACATAACGGTTGCCCAGGGGGCTGCTCTTGGATTCCACGATCAGGATGAACTTACCGTTGCTGTCCTCACGGATGGCACTGTTGGGTACGATCAGGTCGTAGTTCGCACTCTTCTGTCCCACGGATACATTTAAGGACTGTCCGGGTGTCACTTCATCTCCGGTGATATCAAAGGTCAGCAGCTTCTTCTGTCCGGGATCTGTGGTATCCGGCTTGATGCTGGCCAGGGTAATATCCATATCACTGTATCTCCAGGAATTCACCAGGTCTGCCTTATCTCCCACGGAAAGTCTCTTCGCCTGATCATTGGTCACGGAGAAGCTCATGGTAAAGCCCTTACCCTCCGGCTGCATGGTCACCAGTGCGGTGTCCGGCTGCGCCTCGTCTCCTGCCTTCACAGTTACACTGGTAATGGTTCCCGAGATCGGAGCCTCAATGCTGGCACCTACCGCCTTTGCCTGCATTTCTGCGATGTCATCTCTCTGCTTCTGGAGCGTGTCTAACTGATAATCCAGATTCAGTTCCGAGGAAATGTCCTTCAATAACTGTTCCTTGGTATCCTGTGCTGCTTTCAGCTGAATATTGCGTTTGTCTAATTCCGTCTGCCAGTTCTGGGTCTGTACGGTCAGGGAACTGGTACTGTTCTCCTTGCTGTTCTGCTTATCCGCCAGTGCCTTATTGGCATCCGCCAGTGCTTTTACCTTTTCGTCGTATGCCTTCACTTTATCCGGATTATTGTTGATAAAGTTCTGTTTTTCATTGATCAGATCCTGATAACGGTCTCTGTTTCTTACCGCCAGATTATATTTGTCTTCGGTTACCTGGTTGCTATAATCTCCATCAGATACAGAGCTTGCGATATTCTCATTGTATTTGTCGATCGTAGCCTGGCAGGTGGCCTGTGCTGCCTGCCACTCACTGATCTTATCCTTGGCAATCTTGATCTCATCACTGTTTAATGCCGCCTGCGCCACACTGACCTTGTTCTGCTCGGAACTGGTATCCGGTGTTCCACCGGCATCCACATTCACCTGCGCCGCCTTCAGCTGATTGATGGCTGCGGTGGCTTCATCCACCTGCTTCTGCCACTTGTCGATCTCCGCTTCCGCTGCCACAATACGGTTCTGATAAGTATAGACAGAAGCCACATTGCCATTCTGTACATTCTGGAAGGTGGAATTGGAAATATCACCGGACAACAGCGCCAGTTCGAAGTCCAGCATCGCCTTATCCAATGCTGCCTGGGCATCGGTCAGTTCCTTACTTTCCTTATCTTCCAATAAAAGCAGCGGATCCCCCTTCTCCACCTTATCCCCGGTCTTCACCAGGACACTGGAGATTGTACGTGTCTCACTGATTTTCACATTATAAGGATCTCCGCTCTCCACCGTACCGGTGCCGCGGATCTTCGCCGTAATGGTACCAGACTGTACATACTGTGCTGCCACTTCCGGAAGGGAATAGTTCATAAATGTATTGGAAAAAAATGTCAGCACCAACATTACAGACAAGAATATAATGGCTGCATTTTTTACCCATTCTCTTCTCTTTTTTCCACCGTTCTCGTTCATTGTCGTTCTCCTCTATCCTTCACTTTCTATTTGTGATCTGTCTGTTTTCCTGTCTTATCCCTTGACACCGCCCTGATAGGTAATACCGTCTACCAGATATTCTTCTCCGTAGAGGAATACCAGGAGGCTTGGCACCATATAGATCGTGGCTACCGCAAAGGCCAGTCCGATCTCTCCGGAGTTGATCTTGCTTAAAAATACGGACAGGGGATGCATCTCCGCATCCGATAACAGGATCAGGGGCTGTTCTACCATGTTCCAGTAATCAATGAATACCAGAATGGCCGCCGAGCATAGCGCACCTTTACACAGGGGCATGCAGATCAGCCGGTAAATCTGCCACTCTCCGGCGCCGTCGATCTGTGCCGCCTCCATGACTCCCACCGGGATCCTCTTCATAAATTTCGTCAGCAGATACACCGCGAAGGGAGAAAAGATTCCGGGAAGCCAGATTGCCCAATAGGAATTCAGTATATTCAGCCATTCCGCCACCAGATAATTGGGAACCAGTGTTACCTGATAGGGCATCAGCATCAGTATCACATAGGAGAAAAACACCAGCGACCTTAGTTTTCCCGTGTACCTTGCAAACCCGTAGGATGCCAGCGATGCCACCAACAACTGAAAGAACACGATAGGTCCCACCAGAATCACGGAATTCCAGAACTTCAGCAGATATTCCGGGCTTTTTAACAGCACCGTGGAGTACTGGCTGAAGGATACGATATCCGGGATAAATTTCAAATTCACCTTTTCGGAAATATAGACCTTGCCGCCCTTATCATTTGTGGCAAATACCGAACCATAATTCGCTGATATCTCCGAAGATGACATGAAAGAATTGGTGATCGTCAGAACGATCGGCATCAGGAACAGTATGGCAAAAAAGGCTGCGATCACTGTTGCTATGCTGATGCGGATATTTTCAAATAGTTTTTTTCTGCGTTTATACCCGGCCGCCCTCTTCGCCTCCTGCGAAGCAGGTCTTCTGGATAGAGCTTTTGCCGGTGTACCTGTGTTGTTCTGCTCCATCAGCCTTCCACATCCTTTCCAAAATGATTCTCCACCGCGAACAGAAGTCCGATGATCACAACCATGACGAGAGACATCAGTATCGCTGCTGCTGACAGCGTCTGATAATCCAGACTCTTGAACTTATTGTTCATGAAATGCTGCAGCATATAGATGGAATCGTAAGGATAATCCGTGGTCAGCAGATAGATCTCTCTGAATATCTTAAAGGAGCTGATCAGGGACATGATCGTCACAAACAAAAAAGTCGAGGACAGATACCGGATCTTGATGTAAAAAAAGGTCTGCAGCGGTGTTGCGCTCTCCAGTCTCGCCACCTCCAGCAGATCATTGGGAATGCTGGCCAGGGCTGCCATGAACAGGATCATATTATATCCAAGATTCTTCCACAAAAACAGGATTACGATAACAATGATGGAATAACTGGACTTCAGCCAGTCAATCTTCTCTACGCCGAAGACTCCCAGAAGATCATTGACTGCACCGTTATAATGAAACAATACCTGCCAGATCAACACGATGGAGGCTACCGGTACCATCATGGGGCTTAAGAAAAACGTACGAAACTGGCTCCGGAACGGAAGTTTGGATTCCAATACAATGGCAAGCAGCAGGGACAATACCACTGCCAACGGTACGGCAATGGCCGAGAACACAGCGGTATTATGTACCGCTGTACGGAAAGCGGCATTCTGCACTACATTTCTAAAGTTGTCTAAAAAGACAAAATTCATACTGATGGGATTGTCCACCAGGGAATAAAAGATCACAACCAGAAAGGGTAGAAAAAAGAACGCAAGAACTCCAAGGAAGCTGGGGGCTATAAAAAGCCCCGAGCTCCTCTTGAGTTTTCGCATTCTTCTATCTAATTTGTGATGCTTACGCGTATGTTTCACATGCTGTCTGCTCACGATATTTTAAGCCTTTCCTTTATCTGTTTTCATTCACATAGACCTTTACACGGCTCTGAATGACATTCGCCACATCCGTTGCGGATTTCTGGCCTTTGAAGAATGCTTCCGCTTCCTCCGTGATGATATTGGTGATCTCATCATTACCGGTTGCACTGGAAGGCTCAGCCACACTGATCAGATCCTGCAGGACTGCCACTTCCTCCTGTGTAGGTATATGATAGGAGTATTCCCAGTCTCCGTAGCTGATGCTGGAGGTACCGTCCTCCGGAATCGGATTCCCGTTCTCATCCAGGATCTGCTCACCGTTTTCATCCGTCATATATGTCACATTCATCGCCTTCTCCACCATGTCATCCAGCGCAGACTTTCTGGCGGGAAGTCCAAAGGAATATAAATTATCAAACGGCTGATTCAGGTAATTCTCAATAAATGCCCATGCGCCATCCTTATTGGAGGATTTGGTGGTAATCGCATACAGTTCACTGGCCTGCATATAAGTGCCGCTGCCACCGCCGGAGGTAGGATATCCGATATAGGTTACCGGCTCGCCGAACATAGCTTCCTCTTCCTGAATACTGTTCAGCTGATAGATGCCTGTCATATTTAACAGTACTTCACCGGACTGGATCTTCACCGGTGTAGATCTGTCATCATTCTGCCAGTCATACTCTTCGGGGAAGGTATTGACAAATTCCAGTACTTTCTGGAAATTTTCTGAATCAAAGCTGCACTTTCCTGTCTCCCAGTCAATATAGCTGTCCAGATCATAGGCTAACAGTGTGTACAGCATACCGCTCTTGGTCATGCCCTCAAACAGGGAAGCTCCTTCGTGCTGACCTGCATAGGCTATAATATCGTCAATGGTCCAGCCCTTCTTATCACCTACTTCGGAGGTCTTGCCGACGATGGTGCTTAAGGTGAAGCTCTTCGGAATTCCCACCAGTTTTCCGTCAAAGGTATAGCTGTCTACAATATTCTCAAAGAAATCATCCTTGCTTAATACACTGCTCTTCTCCAGATAAGGTGTCATATCCTCAAATACACCCTTGGAAGCCAGTTCCTTGACATCCAGGTTAGACAGATCCAGGATATCCGGACATCCGGCTCCGGAGGTAATATCGTTGTTCATGGCTGTAATGCCATCTGACCAGGAAGTATCGGTCCAGTTATTCTCATCAATATATGTTTTGATATTGACATGATATTCATTGCTCTGCTTGTTGAAGGCTACGGCTGCCGCCTGAAGGCTCTGAGAGGTATACAGGGTTCCGATCGTGATCTGGGACTTCTGTGCCACCTCACTGGCCTTGGTTCTGGTCAGCTTCACCAGGTCAGTTTCCCCTGTGTTCCAGTCATTGACCACTGCCAGGATCTTACCGTCTGCGGTGGCTGCGGCATAGTTGACATAGCTGCCGTTAATATCACTGTCCAGCCAGCTCAGTACTTCGGTAGTCTTCTGGTCCGCGAGACTATAATCATACAGGGCAGTATCCGTATTCACCAGGAGGTCATTGTCTATTCCGGCACATAACGCTCCGTTACCGTTCGTATTCGGGAAATTATCATACGTCTGTCCCAATGCCTTGCCGTCAAAGTCGATCTGCGATAGCTTCACATTGCCGGATTGGTCATAATAAGCCAGGTATACCTTGCCGTCTTTTGCCTTTCCCATGCCCTGGATCCACTGACTGTCCGTCTGTACCGCTCCCTGGAACTGTCCGTCTGTGTCAAACAGTCGGATCAGTGAATCAGAGCTGATATAAAATCTGCCCTGGTCGTCCAGGCACATGCTGCCCACATAGGAATTGTTCTCATCCTGCTGCATGATGTCCGTGATATCCTGTGCCATCAGCTCCGTACCGGATGCATCGTACTTGTGCAATACCGTTGTCTGCTGTGTATAAGCGTCATCACCTTCTGTGGCATTCCACTCATATTCCGCAGTATAAATATTACCTTCCGCATCTACCTGCATGGAATAGATCCCACCGCCGTCCGCATGAATGGTGATCGGCAGGTCCTCTCTGGAGCCGTCTGTCAGCGAATAAGCTCCAAGCACGACCTTGTTCTCACCGGAAGCTTCATCCCATTGGTAATTTGTATAATACAGCTTATCCCCCTGTACTGTCATATTACTGTAGCTGGAATTCGTATTATCGTCCAGCTCCAGGTATTCGGGAACATATACATATTCCTTCTGTGCTGTCTGTCCCTCCGGATTCGATCCATCCTGCTTACCGCAGGCTGCAAGTGACATTGCCATAACGGATGCCAGTGCGATCGCGGTTGCTTTTTTGCCCCTTAAATTTTTTCTCATATATTTTTCTCCTCTTAATTACGGGTAATACCTTACGGTCTTCCCCTGAAAGCAAGCTCTACGAAACCTTCCGTATTGCTTACTTATTTATGCATATTATACCCTATTTCTATAGTAAAAGCATCTTAAGAATTTATGAACTCAGAATCTTCTCCTGCGGAGCGTTTTTAATTCATAGGAAGAAATTTCCTATGAATTAAAAAAGTATAGGTTCAGGGGGCCTATACCATCTTATGCATTTCCGTTTTTCTTCTGCGATGCCGGTACAGGCTTCCCAGTCTGTTGTAAAACCAGAAGGACTGTACCAGAATATTATTGGCTTTTCCGATTTTCTCCTTGGTAGTGCCCCGGTAATAGGAACCACCGCACTTGATTCCCTCTCCTGCCTTCACTGCCCGGATCAGATCGGATTCGTGACGGATCTTCGCAGGGATCTGTGTATATGCCATGCCGATACAGTCCATCTTATGGGCATCACTTCCGCCGAACGTGGGCAGATTGTACATTTCCGCAAGCACCATTGCACAGTGGTTACTCTCTGCGCTCTCACAGGCATTGAATCCTTCCAGGAAATCAAACTGATTCATCACTGCCATCTGATTTCTCTTTTTTAACGTATTGGTAAAGCTTAAATATTTCTCTCCGCAGGGATGTGCCGGTCCTAAGATACCACCGTTTTTGTGTACGATATCGATCAGGATCTGTACGGGCAGTCCCCGCAGTTCCAGAATTTTTAATTTAATGGTCTCCGGCATGATCACGAGAATGTGACCTGCATCGATGGTATCGTATTCAATACCTTTCAATACTACAAAATCTTTGAATTTTTTGTCTTTAATTGTGCGCTTCCATTTACGATAACCGTTGTAGGAATTATGATCGCTGACTAACATTCCGTCAAATCCCTTGCGAATCAGTTCACCGATAAATTCTTCAATGGGAACTCTACCGTCCATGGAACCTTCCTTGGTGTGACAATGCATATCAAATTTCATCTTTTATCATCCCTTCTTCGGGTGCCATTCTTTTGTCCATGGCAAGTATAGCAGATTCCCTGTTAGCATACAATGATTTCACGGAAAATAGCCTGTAAATTTTTGACATTTTATAAAGTTTTTACATAAAAAACAGGCACCGGATGTATTCGTATTACATTCGATGCCTGTCTGTTATTTTAGATTTTATCTGATATTTTATTTTACCACACGTACACGGAACACTCCGTCGATCTTCTGTAAAGCCTCTACCAAATCTGCTGTTGCTGCCTCTTCAATATCCAACATGGTATATGCCACTTCTCCGCGGGACTTATTGGTCATATCGGAGATATTGATGCCCTTCTCACCGATGACTGCGGTGAACTGGGTCAGCATGTTGGCAATATTCTTATGGAAAATAGCGATTCTTCCGGCCTGGCTGCATACACCCATATCACATGCCGGATAGTTGACGCTGTTGCGGATATTACCGTTCTCCAGATAATCCATCAGTTCTTCCACTGCCATCTTTGCGCAGTTGTCCTCGGATTCCTCGGTGCTGGCACCCAGATGAGGGATCACGATACAGCCGGGCTGTCCTGCGGTGGTGGGATTCGGGAAATCAGATACATAACGGGCTACCTTGCCGCTCTTCAATGCTTCCAGTACATCCGCTTCATTTGCCAGCAGATCTCTTGCGAAGTTCAGCAGAATCACGCCGTCCTTCATCTTGTCGATGGCTTCCTTATTGATCATACCCTTGGTGGAATCCATCAGAGGTACATGTACGGTAATATAATCGCAGTCTGCGTAGATCTCTTCCACGTTCATTACATGCTTGACAGAACGGCTTAAGTTCCATGCGGCATTGACGGATACATAAGGATCATAGCCATAGACATCCATGCCTAAACTTACTGCGGTATTGGCTACTTTGACGCCGATGGCGCCCAGACCGATGACACCCAGCTTTTTGCCCATGACTTCGGTACCGGCGAATTTCTTCTTTTCTTTTTCCGCTGCCTTTGCAATGTCGGCATTGTCTTTGGAGGCCTTGACCCATTCGATACCGCCCACCACATCACGGGCCGCTAAAAGCATACCTGCGATCACCAGCTCTTTTACGCCGTTGGCATTGGCACCGGGCGTATTGAAGACCACGATACCTTTTTCCGCACATTTATCCAGAGGGATGTTATTTACACCGGCTCCGGCTCTGGCTACAGCCAGCAGGTTATCCGGCAGATCTATCTCGTGCATGGAAGCACTGCGGACCAGGACGCCCTCTGCCTCGCCTATATTATCGGTTACTTTATAGTCTGCTGTCAGACGATCCAGTCCCACTTTGGAAATGGGATTCAAGCAATGAATCTGAAACATAATTTTCTCCCCCTTATAAGTTCTCCGCCTCAAACTTCTTCATGAACTCTACCAGCTTCTCCACACCTTCGATGGGCATTGCGTTGTAGATACTTGCTCTCATGCCGCCTACGGTTCTGTGGCCCTTCAGGTTCTCGAAGCCTGCTTCCTTCGCCTCTTTGACGAATTTGGCATCCAGTTCCTCATTACCGGTTACGAAAGGAACGTTCATCAGTGATCTGTCCTCCTTGCGGACAGTGCCCTTGAACAGCTTGCTCTCGTCCAGATAATCGTACAGGATCTTGGCCTTTTTCTCATTGCGTTCCTTCATGACTTCCAGACCGCCCATCTTCTTCAGCCATTTGAATACCTTGCCGCAGATATAGATGCCGTATGCAGGCGGTGTGTTATACAGAGAATCCGCATCCGCATGGGTCTTGTAACGAAGCATGGTAGGCGTACCGGGAAGAACATCCTCGGTGATCAGGTCTTCTCTGATGATGACGATGACCACACCTGCCGGTCCGATATTTTTCTGTACACCACCGTAGATGACACCGTATTTGGTCACATCTACCGGCTCGGATAAGAAGCAGCTGGACACATCTGCTACCAGGGGCTTACCCTTGGTATTTGGCAGGGTCTTGAACTTCGTACCGTAAATGGTGTTGTTCTCGCATATGTACACGTAATCTGCGTCCTCACTGATGGGCAGATCGGAACAATCGGGAATGTAAGAGAAAGTCTTATCCTCGGAAGAAGCGATCTTGTTGGCTTTACCGTACAGGGATGCTTCCTGATACGCTTTCTTCGCCCACTGACCGGTTACGATATAATCAGCTACACGGTTCTTCATCAGGTTCATGGGGATCATGGCGAACTGCTGACTCGCACCACCCTGTAAGAACAGTACTTTATAATTGTCCGGGATATTCATCAGTTCTCTGAGATCAGCTTCCGCTTCCTTAATGATCGTATCATAGGCTTTAGATCGATGGCTCATCTCCATTACGGACATGCCGGTTCCTCTATAATCCAGCATTTCATCGGCTGCTTCCTGTAATACTTCCTCCGGAAGTACGGCAGGGCCTGCGGAAAAGTTATACACTCTTGCCATTTTCAAAGACCTCCTCGATATTTTCTAAATTTTTTATAAAAGGTTAGGTATAGAATAAGCTTTTCATTCGCTTTAGTCAACTACATTGTTAAATTATTTTCAAAATGTTCGCATCCGGCACACATTTTGTCAGAAAATGTCTGTCTTTTTAATAAAACATTACGACAGGGGTTCCAATCTGCACCATATCATACAGTTCTTCCATCTTGTCCTTCGGTGTATTGATACAGCCGTGGGAACCGGCCGTCTGGTAGATGTCGCCGCCGAATTCCTTACGCCAGCTGGCATCGTGGATGCCGATGCTGCCCTTTACGGGTACCCAGAATTTCACCGGGGATGCATAGCCCGGCCCCCGCAGCACTCTGTCTTTCTGCTTGTTGTAGACGAAGTTCACCCCCTCCGGCGTTCCCATACGCCTGCGCATATTACCGGTCACCACATCGGTCTCCAGCCGCAGTTCTCCTTTTTCGTAATAATACATCTTCTGCTGTGTCATATCCACTTCAATATAAGTATCGCCAATGTCATCTTTTCCATAGCAGAAGGCTTCCCTCTCGTAAGTTGGAATATGGGACTGCGGAGTTCCCGTATGTACACCGGTATCCAGCAGATGCCCCATCAGGTATTTCACCTCTTTTTTCTGATCCAGCTTGCTTCCGTAAGTGCCTCCCTCAATGGTGATCACATCACCTCTGGTACTATGGAATTGTCTGGTTCGCCCATAGCCGTCATACTTCTGCGCCAGCTGCTCTACATAAGCAGTCACAGCCTCCTCATCCAATACAAAGTTTCCCTTCTCATCCAGCACCGGAAGTCCGTTCTCCTTTACCAAAAAAGAGGCACAGTCCGCGGCCGTGACCGGATGTCTCTCTTCGCCAAAACAATAGACGATATCACATTTCTGGAACTTCTCAATCTCCTTCCAGAGATTCCGCAGTGTTTTCTGTGTCTCATTGGGGGCAATGTCGTAGTAGCAGCCGCTATCCTGCAGATTTAACGTCTCCTGCCCGTTTTCCACGGTGTTCTGCAACGCCAAAAAAGCCTTCTCCAGGTCGATGCGGCCCGTGAGTCCGTCCTCAAAAACATACTCACCCGTTTCCTCCTGGTAAAGGCTGTAATCCTTTTTCTTCTGTTGTTCGGTCTGTACAAATTCCAGAGAATCGTATGCTTTCCGGAGTGCCGCCACATCCACGGTCACTGCCGGGGCAAGAATCCGTCCGGAATGGAACAGGACATTATCCACCCACAGATAGGGATTCTGTTCCTGCCGGTATTGCTCCAGTGCATTACTGTAGTCTGCCTGATAGTCTGCGTCTGTAAGAGAGATCGTATATTCCGTCCCCTCTCTGTCCACAATGACAATATTCGGAGCCTCTGTGTGTAACAAAAGCTCCGAATTCACTTCCTCCACCGTTTTCCCGGTACAATAGACACCGTTGATCCAGGTATTCAGAGAAAATCCTTCTCTGTAATAGAATGCCAGGACAAAATATCCGGTCAGTAACAGCAGCAGGCACAAAAGTACTGCCAAAAATAATCGCTTCGTCGTCTTTTTCATCAGGACTGCCTTTTCAAATCATCTCCGTCAAATACTTCGCTGATGGGGGCTCCTGCCGGAACCATGGGGAATACCTTATCATCCTCCGGGATCATACATTCGATCAGTACCGGTGCTTTCAGGGCAATGGCCTTCTCAATGGCCGGTGCCACTTCTTCCTTCTTCGTTACGCGGATAGCGGTACAACCCAGTCCTTCTGCCACTTTACAGAAATCCACCTTATCCTTCAGCACGGTCTGGGAATAACGCTTGCCGTAGAACAGTGTCTGCCACTGTCTTACCATACCCAGCACATGGTTGTTGATGACCACCTGAATGATGGGGATATTATAACGGCTGGCGGTGGCCAGTTCGTTCATATTCATACGAAAGCATCCATCCCCGGCGATATTGATGCAGACCTTATCCTGCTGTCCCACCTGTGCGCCGATGCAGGCTCCCAGGCCGTAGCCCATGGTGCCAAGGCCGCCAGAAGACAGGAAAGTACGGGGCTTCGTATAATGATAATACTGTGCCGCCCACATCTGATGCTGTCCCACATCCGTGGTAATGATGGCATCCCCGCCGGTCACCCGGTCGATCTCCTGCATGATATAAGGACAGGACAGGTTCTCATCATCGTATTTCAGAGGATATTTTTCCTTCAGTTCCTTTATATGCGCCATCCACTCCGGATGTTCCTGTTTCGACAGGCAGGCATTCAGTTCGGTCAGGGTCTTCTTCAGATCTCCTACCAGAGAAGCATCCACACGGATATTCTTGTTGATCTCTGCAGCATCCACATCCAGCTGGATGATTCTGGCGTTCTCTGCGAACTTCTTCGGATTGCCGGTCACACGGTCGGAGAATCTGGCCCCCAGTGCCACTAACAGGTCACACTCGCTGACACCCAGGTTCGAAGTCTTGGTGCCGTGCATACCGATCATTCCGGTATAGCGCTCGCTTCCGCCGTCAAAAGCGCCCTTGCCCATCAGAGTATCGCATACCGGTGCATCGATCAGTTCCGCGAATTCTGCCACCTCATCACTTGCTCCGGAGATAATGGCACCGCCGCCCAGATAAATATACGGCTTTTTTGCCTTATGTATCATTTCCGCTACCAGCATCAGTTCTTCTCTGGTGTAGCGGGTCACTCTCCCCTCCGGCTGGATCGTCATCGGGGTATACTCGCAGGTGGCCGCGGTCACGTCCTTCGTAATATCAATCAGCACAGGACCCGGTCTGCCGCTTCTGGCAATATGGAAAGCCTTGCGGATGGTATCTGCCAGGATCTCCACATTTTTCACAATGTAGCCATGCTTCGTGATGGGCATGGTCACACCGGCGATGTCCACTTCCTGAAAGCTGTCCTTGCCCAGTAAGGGTAAGGTAACGTTAGCCGTGATAGCTACCATGGGAACGGAGTCCATATATGCGGTAGCAATACCGGTTACCAGATTGGTAGCTCCGGGACCGCTGGTAGCCATGCAGACACCTACTTTTCCCGTAGCTCTCGCATAGCCGTCCGCCGCATGTGCCGCTCCCTGTTCATGGGAAGTCAGAATATGTTTGATCTCCCCACTGTGCTTATAAAGTGCGTCATAAATATTAAGGATTGCTCCTCCGGGGTAACCGAATACGGTATCTACCCCCTGCTCCTTCAGACATTCTACCAGAATTTCCGATCCCGTTAACTGCATTTCAAAATTCCTCCGGTTATTTAATGATTGCTTAGTTCTTCTGAGAAGGTGCTTCCAGTACCGCACCGCGGTTGCCGCTGGTCACCAGTTCATGATATCTTGCCAGATAGCCGGTCGTGATCTTAGGCTCTCTGGGCTGCCATTTTGCTCTTCTGGCTGCCAGTTCTTCGTCGGAGACCAGTACATCCAGTTTGTTCTCCGGAATATTGATACGGATGATATCGCCCTCTTCCACCAGTGCGATGGGGCCGCCCACTGCTGCCTCCGGAGACACATGTCCGATGGATGCGCCACGGGAAGCTCCGGAGAAACGTCCGTCGGTGATCAGTGCCACGCTGGAGCCCAGTCCCATGCCTGCAATGGCAGAGGTGGGATTCAGCATCTCTCTCATGCCGGGACCGCCCTTAGGTCCTTCATAACGGATCACTACTACATCGCCTGCTACGATTTTACCGGACTTGATAGCATCAATCGCATCTTCTTCACAGTCAAATACTCTGGCAGGGCCTTCGTGCACCAGCATCTCCGGTGCCACAGCAGATCTCTTGACCACGCCGCTGTCCGGTGCCAGGTTGCCCTTCAGTACGGCAATACCGCCGGTCTGGGAATAGGGGTTCTCCACAGGACGGATAACTTCCGGATTCTTGTTGACACAATTCTTGATATTCTCTCCTACGGTCGTACCGTTGGCAGTCAGGCAGTCGAGGTTCAAAAGTCCCTTTTTGGACAGTTCATTCATTACCGCATAGACACCGCCTGCTTCGTTCAGGTCTTCCATATAAGTAGGACCGGCAGGTGCCAGATGACACAGATTCGGAGTCTTGGCAGAGATCTCGTTGGCGATCTCCAGGTTCAGTTCCACACCTGCTTCTCTTGCGATAGCGGGCAGGTGCAGCATGGTATTGGTAGAGCATCCCAGTGCCATATCCACAGTCAGGGCATTTCTGAAGGCTTCCGGAGTCATAATGTCTCTGGGACGGATATTTTTCTCTACCAGTTCCATGATCTTCATGCCGGCATGCTTTGCCAGACGGATACGCTCGGAATATACGGCGGGAATCGTACCGTTGCCGCGAAGTCCCATACCAATGGCTTCGGTCAGACAGTTCATGGAGTTCGCAGTATACATACCGGAACAGGAGCCGCAGGTAGGACATACCTTTTCCTCAAACTCAGCCAGTTCATCCATAGTCATGGTACCGGCTGCCACACTTCCCACTGCCTCGAACATAGAGGATAAGCTTCTCTTCTGTCCGTGTACATGTCCGGCTAACATGGGACCGCCGGATACAAAGATAGTAGGAATATTTACTCTGGCTGCTGCCATCAGCAGGCCGGGAACATTCTTGTCACAGTTGGGAATACATACCAGACCGTCAAAACCGTGGGCCATAGCCATACACTCGGTGCTGTCGGCGATCAGGTCTCTGGTTACCAGAGAGTATTTCATCCCCACATGTCCCATGGCAATACCGTCACATACGGCAATGGCGGGGAATACCACCGGCATGCCTCCGGCCATGGCAACACCCATTTTTACAGCTTCGGTGATCTTGTCCAGATTCATATGTCCGGGTACGATCTCATTGAAGGAGCTGACGATACCGATCATGGGACGTCTTCTCTCTTCCTCGGTAAATCCCAGGGCATTGAACAGACTTCTGTGGGGTGCCTGGGCAGTTCCTGTCTTTACGGAATCACTTCTCATATTTTTATCTCTCTTTCTCTTCTCTTTATGAATTAAATGCGTTCAGCTAACAAAGTTCCCATCTCGGTACAGCCTACCTGGGTGCAGCCCTCGGACATAATGTCGATGGTACGGTAGCCGTCCTGTAATACCTTCTTCACCGCTGCCTCAATGGCATCTGCCTCTTCATCCAGATCAAAGCTGTAACGAAGCATCATGGCGGCACTGAGTACGGTGGCAATGGGGTTCGCAATGTCTTTTCCGGCGATATCCGGTGCGGAACCGTGACTGGGCTCGTACAGGCCGAACTTCGTATCGTTCAGGCTGGCGCTGGCCAGCATTCCGATGGAACCGGTCACCATGCTTGCCTCGTCGGAAAGAATATCTCCGAACATGTTCTCCGTCAAAATAACATCAAACTGTGCGGGATCCTTAACCAACTGCATGGCACAGTTGTCCACCAGCATATGTTCAAGCGTGACATCGGGATAATCCTTTGCCACTTCCTCCACGACCTTTCTCCACAGTCTGGAGGAATCCAGTACATTGGCCTTATCCACGCTGGTAACTTTCTTTTTCCGCTTTCTTGCAATATCAAAACCCTTGATGGCGATACGACGGATCTCGTTCTCGTCGTAGGTCAGGGTATCAATGGCTTTTTTCACACCGTTCTCTTCGATGGTCTTGCGCTCACCGAAGTAAAGTCCACCGGTCAGTTCCCGCATGATCAGCATGTCAAATCCGGCCTTGCTGATCTCTTCCTTCAGGGGACACGCTGCCGCCAGCTCATCATAAAGTACTGCAGGCCGTAAATTGGCGAACAGATTCAGCGCCTTACGCAGTGCCAGCAGTCCTGCCTCGGGACGCTTCTCGGGAGGAAGCTTGTACCAGGGGGAGG
>OIZA01000315.1_pt1 | contig 27266 bp, 15 predicted proteins | sample 1588381 | NCBI WGS metagenome assembly OIZA01 (sample SAMN03283277) | human gut metagenome | biome: human-associated habitat; material: feces | host: Homo sapiens | place: Peru | collected 2012 | reverse complement strand
ACACCGTAACGACGAAGCTGAAGGACGATTCCAAATCTCCGCAGACCGGCGATTCTAAATCTCCGCAGACCGGCGATTCTAAATCTCCGCAGACCGGCGATTCCAAATCTCCGCAGACCGGCGATTCCAGCAATTTTGCTTTGTGGCTTGCCTTGCTGTTTATCAGCGGCGGTGCTGCCATTGGTACAACGGTTGTAATCAGAAAGAAAAAGTACAACAGATAATTGAATAGCGTTCCCTTGCTCCATCTTCCGAGCAAGGCAAAAGCGTCGTAGCAATACGGCGCTTTTTTGTTACCCGGAAGCGACAAACAGCGGCTTTTGAATGGTTGGCGGTAAAGGATACCGCCACTAAAACAAAGCCGTTCATATCGAAGGAAAACGCCCAAAATCGCCCCGAAACCATACAGCGGGGTCAGGTTTTGGTAGTTTCTGCGTTTCGGGAACAAATCGGCAATTAGGCAGCGAAAAAGAGGTGCCCGCTATGCCCGGCTCAAAGAAAAATGCCAGCCGTTTTTGCAGGCACTGGAGCACTTCCCAAAGCTGGTGGAAGTCTTTGTAGAGAAGGTCAATGAGCTTTTCAGCATCAAGGAAGCGCAGGAGCGCAAGGAACGGGAGGACAGAGCCGCCGCCCGAAAAGAACAATACAAACACCGTCGGGGCAGAAATGATTGGGAAAGATAATCCCTTCCATTACTATCCCGACTTTTTAACTTCTTCAACACTTGAATTACGGAGGTACGAAAATGAAAGACATTACAAGCACGATTACCAAGCCCCTCGCCGTCCTCGGAGAAAATGGCAAAGGCTACACAAAGGAAGCAAACTTCATTTCGTGGAACGGCAATGCCGTCAAGTTGGACATCAGAGAGTGGTATCCGAACCACGAGCGCTGCGGCAAGGGGATTACACTCACGGAGGACGAGGGCAGGAACCTTTATGCTGCGCTGAAAGCAATCTATGAAAAGGAATGATTTTTTCTTGAATTCAAAACTGTATTTTCTCATAAAAATACCGACCTCCTAAAGCTAGATTTTTTGGTCTAACTTTTTGGGGTCGGGTCATTTTACGGAGGGAGGTGATGACCGTGGAGAATATGAAAACCGGCTTTGTAGAGAGAATCGGCGGCACGATTTTCGTTGTCAACGCAAGGCCCACAGAGAACGCAAAGCATACGCAGGAGGAGCTTGTAAAGGCTCTGATTGCAAGAGAAGCAATGGCTTTGCAGGAAGCAGATGTTGCCTGATTGACTTTACGCACAGCTATGTGCTTTGGAGATTTTTCAAAAAATATCTCAAAACCACTTGACAGAAAGGCAAATTAGCCGGTATTTGCCTTGAAACTATGGAAGAATTTTATTCCAGATAAATTTTTCTATAATAATTTTAAAAACTTTACTAATATTGTAATTTGAGATAATTATTATGTATATACTTGAATAAAATGTTAGAATTATGTATAATTTTATTATACGAATGGGAGGTAAATTGTTATGAAGTGTCCAAAATGCGGTTATGAAAATGATGATAATGCATATTTTTGTGAAGGTTGTGGAAATAAGCTAAAAGAAAATACAAGTGTAAAGAATAATCAAGCTGATAATGCAAAATTTGAGTTGGATAAGGATTTAGATTTTGACAGTAATATGAATTACGGAACTATTAACAAGTCAAATTTAGAGGGTAACTCAAGTTTTGATTACTATGATGATTTAATAAAAATGTATCATATGAAAATCCACAGAGTAATTATCCTAAGCCACCTAAAAATAATAAAAACTTGTTAATCACAGTTGTTGTGGTTAGTGCTATAGCCGTTATAGCAATATGTGTTTGTGTATTTCTAATATTCTTTAATGATAAAGACAGTAATTCCGATACTTCGGCATCGGAAACAGTAACATCAACTGTTACAGAAACAACTACTGTAACTACTACAACTGAAGAAACAGAACCTACAACAGAGACTGCAACATCAAAGATAATGCCAAATGTTATTGGATTGAAAAAAGAAGAGGCTAGTAGAATTTTAAGAAAACAGAATATTTCTGTTAGATACCAAGAAGAAAGAAATAACATATATTCTGAGGATGTTGTAACTAGCCAAAGTATATCAAGTGGTGAAACAGTTAGAGATGGTGAAACGGTTATATTATGCGTTTCAGTAGGCTCAGGTGAAGATACCTACGATAGTGATTATATACTTCCTGATTCCGATACTGACTATATTTCCAGAAGTGAAATTGAAGGTATGAGTAAGGAAGAATTAACTTTTGCATTAAATGAAATTTATGCAAGATACGGTTTAATGTTTAATACTACAAGTATTCAAGAATATTTTAATTCTAAGTCTTGGTATGTTCCTTCAATAAAGCCTGGTCATTTTGATGACTCACAATTTAACGATTACGAAAGACATAATGTAGATACTATCGTTAATTATATGAAAGAAAAAGGATATAGATAATCATATATATAATAAAAATAAGGCATTTGTGAATTTTCACAAATGCCTTTTCTGTTACATAGAAAGTTGTTTATTTATTCTATTTTCTATTTCTGTTTTTACATTTCCTGTATCACTGAGGATTTTAATATTTTTACCGTAAGGAAGTAGTCTTGTAACGATTTCAAATGAATCTTGTTTGTCATATTTTATTGTTACATTGTACCTATCATCAAGTCTGGTACATAGCTTTTCCCATGGTGTAAATTCTGTTAGCAATCTGTCAGGAATATTTTTCACATTAGTAAATTCTAATGTTATTTCTTTACGCTGATTAAGAATGTAATTTTTGATGTTTTTCTCAGCCAAATTTCTGTCATAACTGTCACTGAGGATTTCTACAGAATTTATTTTTTCAAGGTTATAAACAGAAACTGAATTTTCCTTTTTGCAATGAATTCTGAACTTGTCATCTTTGTTGGAATATTCAATCAAACCAATGTTTACTGACCTTGTAGTAGCAGGATTGTTTGCTGACTTATAATTGATTTTTACCGATTTTTCATCAGTAAAAGCTTTAACTATCTTTTTGAAATTGTCAATGTAAATGTCAGTATCTGCAATTTCGTTATGACTTTTAAATTTGTCATAGTAATTTATACTGCTTATAGGTAAATCATTTTCTTCAACAGTAAAAATATCTTTCAGCTTAGAAAGTTGATTTTCTTCTAAAAATAACTTTGCTTTAGAGTTGTTAATACAATACTTTAACCATTGAATTTCTATTTTTGTCAGTGGTAATAAATCATAAAAATTATTTATACTATTGTCCTTTAATTCAAAAATATCTACAGTTGTTAAGTCAAAGTCATTCTTAAACAATCCATTAGATTGATTATCATTACCTTTTAAATGTTGAATAATACAGTTACCTGCTTTTTCATAATCTAAGTTGAAAATTTCATTAAATATTTGGTCTGAATATAGGTTACTGTTTTCATTTTTAGTAGGTGGTTGATTTTCAAAATTATATTTATTGTTAGAGTTTTCGGTAGTCTCTGTTACAAAATCACTTAAGACATTTTTTGTAACATCAACCTCATCTACTGTTACAGATAAAATTCTCTTAGCAAAAGTTTTTATCCAAGAATACATTTCAATAGGTTGTGTTACTGTTGCAGTGAAAGTCAGTATATTCTTTTCAATAGAAAATTTACCGATTCTGCTTTCTCTTACAACTCTGTCAACAATGTATTCTTCATTATATTCAACTTTTAGTTTTAGGGTAACATTATGAACCTTAACTTTTTCTTTAGCATTACCTTTTTTAAAATCATTGTACCCAACACCCCATAAATACTTTGTTGACTTTTTGGCATTTTCAATTTCAGCACTATGGTTTTCGTGAAAATCAGTTTCTGCTATTCTGTCAATAAAGTCAATACGAATTGAAGTAACACTTCTAAATTCAGGATTGTAACATATTAGATGTTGCCTACCGTTGTATGTACTTTGTCTTATCTCAATAGGATAACAAACAAAACATTGTGGCTTTAGGTCAATACTATTACGGTAAAAAACTTTTATCCATAGTTTATTCTTTATTGCATATAGTAGGTCACAAATATTGTAGTCGTTTAGTGTGTTGTAGAAGTACGTGTGTTTGTATGAAAAGATATTTTTCCTATTACCTATCCTATTATTGATAAATGTACCCACCACACCCAGTGCAGTTGTTCCTGAAAAGAAATTTATCATATTATAAAAGTTATTTGTATCAATATCTTTCAGAATATTATTCAGCAGATTATCCCTTAATTTATAGCAATAGGAATTTTTATATTTTCTACTTTCAATGATACCTAGTTCTTTTAAGTCTGAAAGTATATTTTTAAAATTCTTTAGGGAAAAGTAGTTGCGATTATCCAGAATTTTATATAGGTCATAAAGTTGATTTAAAGTTTTATAATTCTCATAAGGAAAATCATTTTCTAATTCAAGTGTATATGGATTTACCTTTTTACAACAAGCAGAAATATATTCAACAAAAGTACCGGTAATACTGTTTCTGTATTCATTCAAGACTATTTCGGTAAAATCCGAAAATATATCTTTTTTAGTTGATTTAGGAATATTATCCCAACTATTTTTACCATTAAATTTTGCCTGTTCTTTCTTAAACTTTTCAACTTCATTTTTATATTCATTGATAAAATAATCCTGTAAATTATCAATATAATCAACATTAGGGTTAAGTGCTAATATAACAATGAAAAATGAAATATCGGGTTTACCTACAGTGTATCTGTATAAAGAAAAGAAAGGATTATTTTCTACAAATATTGAATCAATAGTGCAATAACATGGTGTGTTTTTGTTACTGAAAATAATCTCAGGCTTATCAGCAAATATTTTCTTTAAATTTGAAATATCATTAGAAAAGGTACTTGGCAGTTGATTTTTGTCAGTAAATTTTCTTTTGAAATCAGAAAACTTTTTGTTTTTGCTAATGCCTTTGTATTGATAAACAAACATATCCCTAATGTAGTTTTTGTATTTATCATTAAAGTTACCGGGCAGTATAGCATTAGAATTTCCTTTAGATACCATATTATCACCTTTAAGTTACTATTTTACAAATATTATAACATATTTTTTCAAAATGTAATTAAATAATATTTAAAATTTCATTTTATCTTTCCGGTTTTTGTAATTTATTTTTAGATGATTATTATATATAATGAACTCAAAAGAAACACAAAAACCATTGTTTATTAACAAGGAGGAACAAATGATGAAAGAAAATAAAAAAGGCTTTAAGGTATGGATAAAGGAACATAAGAAACAGTTAATTATTGCAGGGGTAGGTGCAATGGCTGTTACAGGAATTATATTGGGATATAAAAACAAGGATTTTATTATTGAAAAACTACCACAGTTTAAGGACACTAATAATCAGTCAAAGGTAACTGTACTTGAGACAACTACCGAAAGAACTGTAGTGGAGTCAATTACAGAAAAAATAACTGTTGCTGAAACAACAGTAAATACCCGTTCATACACCACACCACAAAAACCCTTTGATGTTAGAATGCACATAAGAACTTTACCAAACGGACAACAACATTCTGTTGAAAAGGCAATGGAAGCAGAGCGTTTAGGAATACCGTTACTTAGTAATCAAACATTAGTAGATCCACACCAAAGAAATGTAGCATAATTAATAAGAAGAAAGGTGATATTTATGAAGATAACAACAAATGAAATTCTATCCAATATGGATGCAAAGGGAATTTTCACAACAAAGGTAAGTTCATTTAGTGAGTATACTGATAATTTAATAAAATTAAGAAACAATGTATTAATGCTTACTAAGGATGAAAGTGAAGATGATTATATTAATCTTCAGGATGCTATTGATAAGCTAAAATTATTGGCAGTTAAGAAAAATCTTCAGGATAATCTTACTGTCCAAAAAGCAATTGACTCTCTATGTGATGTTGATAGAGAATTAAGGACTGCGTATCCGGGAATAGGATATGAATCCGTAGTGGCAAAAAGTTTGCAGTCTGTTGACAGACCGGAAGTTACTGTTTATAAAAATGTGTACCTGTCTAACGGAAAAGACAAAGCTGTTGCAGATAATATTGTGTTGACAAACAACGGTGTTATCCTCTTAGAGGTGAAGAAAATTACTGATAATATTACCATTGATGAAAACGGGAAATTACTTATTGACGGTAAATTTTCTTATGATAAAGCATCACTTAGTGAAGTGATGAGTACTAAGAGGAAGCTATTGGCAGAATGTTTACAGAATAAGTTTGCAGAGAACAACATTGATATGGCTATTTCTGTTGATAGTTACATTGTGTTTGTTACACCTAAAGATAAGGAAATTATTGTTGATGATAATGGTTCTGAGAAATGGTGTTTCTCTAATGAGGTTAATCTGAAGGTGGATACTTATTCTAGCGAAATTAACTATAGTAAAGAAGAACTGGAAAGCCTCAAACTTATATTAGGTGAAATGGAAACTTGCAAAAGGGCTTTTTCTGTTAATGATGATTTTTCTGAGCTAAAGAAAAATATTGCTGAAGGTTTATCCCTACTTCTTAATGACGATAGTAAAGAAAAAGAGGAAAAGGCAATTAGACTTCAACAAATAAGAAGAAAAAGAATGAAGGCAAAAGCAAGAAAGAAAAAGAAAATTCTTGTATCAAGTGTATTAGGAGTTTCTTTGTTAGGAGGTATTGCATTGACTGCAAAGTGTTTATCTTCAAAAAGAAACTAAACTAATACAATGTATTAATTACTTTATACTTCTCTATGAATTATTTGTAGAGAAGTATGGTAATTAGTATTTATACACTAAAAAAATAAAAATTATATAAATTTATATATAATATTGACAAATAATAAGTAGTATTATATAATAAAACTGTCCTTAAGGACCAAACCAGCCGTGTAAATTTATTTTTTGTAGTATTATGTGTTAATACCAAAAGACATAATATTATAAAGTACTGAAACATAGACTATGTAAAATATCTTTCACTAATGTTTTGAGGATTGAAAGGATTGTAAATTTACAAGGTCTTAAAACATATAAGCCTTAGCTACATCTTTCCTGACTGATTGAAAGGATTGTAAATTTACAAGGTCTTAAAACTCAAGATCTGACCAAGATATTCCATAACATGATTGAAAGGTTTGTAAATTTACAAGGTCTTAAAACCACTATCACTCTTATCCCATGAGTTCGTTGGATTGAAAGGTTTGTAAATTTACAAGGTCTTAAAACTATATGAACAAAGTTCTCATAATAGCCATTGATTGAAAAAACTGTAAATTTGCAAGGCCTTAAAACCTATTGTTGAATAACTTCATGTTTATTCATGATTGAAAGGATTGTAAATTTGCCTACACATAAAACAGAAATTAAACAAAAGAAAAAAGGTCAATCAACTGATAAAGCTGATTGACCTTTAGTAATAAATATTAAATTTTAGGAGGTTGTATCTATGGCAAAAAAGAAAAGAATGACTGCAAAAGAAAGAAAACAAAATCACAGAGAATCACTGATGAAAAAAGCTGATTCTAATGCAGAAAAAGAAAAAGCAAAAAAGCCGGTTGTAGAAAATAAGCCTGATACTGCCATATCAAAAGATAATAAACCTAAACCTAATAAGGAAATAAAAAAATCAAAAGCAAAACTTGCCGGTGTTAAGTGGATTATTAAGGCTAATGATGATGTTACTTATATTTCTTCTTTCGGTAAAGGTAATAATTCTGTATTGGAAAAAAGAATTATAGGTGATGTATCCGGTGATGTAAACAAAGACAGCCATATGTATGTTAACCCTAAATATACTAAGAAAAATTATGAAATAAAAAACGGCTTTTCTTCAGGCAGTAGCCTTGTGACTTATCCCAATAAACCTGATAAAAATTCAGGTATGGATGCATTGTGCCTAAAGCCATATTTTGAAATAGATTTTTTCGGACATATATTTACCGATAATATGCATATTCAAGCTATCTACAATATTTTTGATATTGAGAAAATACTTGCAAAGCACATTACAAATATTATTTATACAGTTAATTCTTTTGACCGTAATTATAATCAGTCAGGTAACGATACAATAGGTTTTGATCTTAACTACCGTGTTCCTTATTTAGAATATGGTGGTGGAAAGGACTCTAACGGAAAGCCTAATAAAATATCTGCTTGGAAAAAAAGAGAAAACTTTATTAATTTTTATAATGAAGCTAAACCTCATTTAGGCTATTATGAAAACATTTTTTATGACCATGGTGAACCTATTTCTGAAGAAAAATTTTATAATTACCTTAATATTCTAAATTTTATTCGTAATAATACTTTTCATTATAAGGATAATGACATTGAATTATATAGTGAAAATTATAGTGAAGAATATGTATTTATTAATTGCTTAAATGAGTTTGTTAAGAATAAGTTTAAAAATGTAAATAAGAATTTTATCTCTAATGAAAAAAATAACCTTTACATTATCCTAAAGGCTTACGGTGAAGATACTGAAAATGTAGAAGTTGTTAAAAAGTATTCTAAAGAACTATACAAACTTTCTGTACTGAAAACTAATAAGAACCTAGGTGTCAATGTTAAAAAATTAAGGGAAAGTGCTATTGAATACGGTTATTGCCCTTTGCCTTATGATAAAGAAAAAGAAGTTGCAAAGTTAAGTTCGGTTAAGCATAAACTATATAAGACTTATGACTTTGTTATTACTCATTATCTAAATAGCAATGATAAGCTATTGTTAGAAATTGTTGAGACCTTGCGTTTATCTAAAAATGATGACGAAAAAGAAAATGTATATAAAAAATATGCAGAAAAGCTATTTAAAGCAGATGATGTTATTAATCCTATAAAGGCTATTAGTAAATTGTTTGCCGAAAAAGGCAATAAGCTATTTAAAGAAAAGATAATTATTAAGAAAGAATATATAGAAGATGTTAGTATTGATAAGAATATTTATGACTTTACTAAGGTGATTTTCTTTATGACTTGTTTCCTTGACGGTAAAGAGATTAACGACTTACTGACTAACATTATCAGCAAGTTACAGGTTATTGAAGACCATAATAATGTAATAAAGTTTATTTTCCATAATAAGGATGCAGTTTATAAAGATTACAGTGATAAGTATGCTATTTTTAGAAATGCCGGTAAAATTGCAACTGAATTAGAAGCAATAAAGAGCATTGCAAGAATGGAAAATAAGATTGAAAATGCACCAAAGGAACCTTTGTTAAAGGACGCTTTGTTGGCACTTGGCGTCAGCTCAAATGACTTTGATGAAAAATACGAAAAATATTTTAAAACTGATGTTGATGCCGATAAGGACCATCAAAAGGTTAGTACATTCTTAATGAATAATGTTATTAACAACAGTAGATTTAAGTATGTTGTTAAGTACATAAACCCTGCTGATATTAACGGTTTAGCAAAGAATAGATACCTTGTTAAGTTTGTTCTCAGTAAAATTCCGGAAGAACAAATTGACTCTTATTATAAGCTGTTTTCTAATGAGGAAGAACCTAGTTGTGAAGAGAAGATTAAACTACTTACAAAGAAAATTTCTAAGCTTAATTTTCAAACCTTGTTTGAAAATAATAAAATTCCAAATGTAGAAAAAGAAAGGAAGAAGGCAATTATCACCCTTTATTTCACAATTGTTTATATTCTTGTTAAGAATTTAGTTAACATTAACGGTTTATATACTTTAGCTTTATATTTTGTTGAGAGAGATGGATTTTTCTACAAACAAATTTGTGAAAAGAAACTTATCGAAACTTTAAAGAAGAAAGATAAAAAACAATTATATAATGATGATGATTATTTGTTGTTACCGGAGATTTTCTCAGGCAGTAAATATAGAGAAGAAACAAAAAATCTAAAGCTACCTAAAGAAAAAGATAGAGATATAATGAAAAAGTATCTGCCTAATGATAAAGATAGGGAAGAATACAATAAATTTTTCAAACAATATCGTAACAACATTGTTCACCTAAAAATAATTGCAAAACTTTCTGAATTGACAAAAAATATTGATAAGGATATTAATTCTTATTTTGATATTTATCATTATTGTACACAGAGAGTGATGTTTGATTATTGCAAAAAGAATAATAATGTTGTACTTGCAAAAATGAAAGATTTAGCACATATCAAAAGTGATTGTGATGAATTTAGTAGTAAACATACCTATCCTTATTCTTCAGCAGTGCTAAGGTTTATGAATCTTCCTTTTGCATATAATGTGCCAAGATTTAAGAATTTATCTTATAAAAAATTCTTTGATAAACAATAATTAAAGCACTACGAAAACTTAAAAAATTTTATAAAAGTATTATATTAATTGATAAAAACAATTATCATAATATAAAAACTATTATTAAAATATACAAAACATATAGAAAATTTAAAATTTTGTATTGACATTAAAAAATCATAGGTCTATAATGCAGACAAAGACAAGGGCGTCACACAAATAAGTGTGATGTCCGTTTTTTATTATTGGCAATATTTGTATGTGAATTGGAATTTGTAATTATAAATATTGCGTTTTATCTCACTGACAAAGAGGTCACGAAATAGGTTCGTGGCCTCTTTTTTATATGTTTGTTTAGTGTCAGAAAAGAACAAACAAGGAAGGGGAAGAAAAAATGAAAGAAGTCGTGAAGAAAATTGTTTCTGTTGCACTTTGTGTGTTGATTGTTACCAGCGTAGCAGTAATTAACATTACAGCAAGTGCAGCAGAAGAAAAGTCCTACAAAATGGGTCTGGTAGATTTTGATGCAGTATTATCAGGTACTGATATGAAGGCTAAAAACTATCAGAAAATGGAAAAGTATATTTCCGATGCTGATAAGGAAAATGATGATATTGTTGTTTTCCCTGAGTATTCATTAACTAGCACAAAGGGTGATGCAGTCAGTGTTAAGAAAGATACTTATGTTAAGGACATTGCAAAATTAGCAGATGATGACGATATGTACATTCTTTTCGGTGCAACAACAAAGGAAGACAGTAAATACTATTCTTCAATTGTTATTTGTGACCCTGAAGGTAATGTAGATACATATGATAAAACTCATCTTACTGATACAGAATATAAAGAGGGATTTTCAGTAGGTGATACACCATATGTACTAAAGACTTCATTTGGTACTTTTGGTTTAGCATTAGGTAATGAGTTTGGTGAAGTTGCTGAACTTGGCAAATACTATTATGGTTATTCTTGCAACGGTGTAATTGTTTGTCAGGCTTATGGTTATGACACAAGTGATTCTAAAGCACTTTCACAAGCTGAATATGATATGTACACACAAACATATGCATATGCTCGTATGTACTCAAGATATGTTGCAACTGCTAACCTTTACACAACAAATGGTAACACAAGCTACTTTGGTGAAAGTAATATGATTACTTCATCATCACAGTCAGCAAGTGCTTATCCAATTGGTGGTGCATTAAAAGACGGTATTTATAAACCGGCAACAACAAAAGAACCGGGTGTTCGTTCAGGTGAAGTTAACAAGAACAAAGCAAGTAACGGTATGTCATCAAGAAGATTATGTCAACTTGCTAACTGGTATGGTGAACTTACAGATTATGAAAAACCGGTATATGGTGCAGGTAGTAAATACAAAGATAATGCAAAGGTTGCATCAGTAAACTTCCATCCTGTTTGGGGTGACCTAGACGGTAATGTTAAGCTAATTGAAAATATTATGAGTGATGCTCACAAAGATGGTGTTGACCTTCTGGTATTTCCTGAAATGGCTTTAACAGGTTATGATGTAGTTACACCGGATAGTTATGATGATGAGCTAAAAGCTAAGTTTGGTAATGACTATATGCAACATGTACTTGCACAGACAATCAGAGGTAACAACCCAAGTAAGTATATGGTAGAAATTCAGAAACTAGCTGAAAGCTACGGTATGTATGTACTGATTGGTTTACCTGAAAGAGATGAAGTTGACTCTGATTTATATTGGAACTCAGTTGGTATCTTTGGTCCTAATACATTAAAGTCATACAGAAAAGTAAACCTTGCTTTCCCAGAACCTAACTGGGCAGCTTATAGTACAGAGAATGACGGTGTGTTTGAAACTCCATTTGGTTATGTTGGTGTAGCTATTTGTGCTGATATTTATAACTATCAGGAACTACAGAGAACATATTCAGAAAAAGGTTGTAGAATTGTAGTTAACTGTACTGCCGGTGCTGCATCTAACAGTTGTATGGATGGCTCATGGCAGTTAACATATCAAAACAGACTGGAAAGCTTTATGCTTCGTGATAACAACTTTATGATTACATCTAACTTAGTAGGTTATGATGGTCCTGTAACTGAAGCAGTAAAGAATGTTCTTGCTAAGTATGGTAAGACAGTTGATGATTTATATACAGCTTATTGTGATTCATCAAATAAAGAACTAAATGATATTTGGAAGGAAGTAACTAGTCTATATGCTCTAAAGACAGGTGACAAAACTTCTGTAAGAACATACATTTTCCCAGGTGCATCAGTTTGTATGGGTCTGGATAGTTCATCTTCAACAGGTACTCATGTATTTGGTAACTATACTTCTTCCGGTGTTCAGTACAACAAGGATGGTTCAACAACTGCAAACCCTTATATGAACTTAACTCCGGATACATTTAATAAATATTATGTAGGTGACTTTGACTTATCAAAGGCTACTATGGATAATATTTATAACTCAAACCCATATTCATATAGACCAAGTCTATACTACAAGTGGTATTGTGATTTATTCTATATGACATATGGTCAGGCTACAAACAGCACAATTGCAGACAGTAAATCAGGTGTAACAGTTAGTGGTGACAGATTAGTACCTGATGCTAAGCTAACAACAACTGCCGGAGCTACTGTAAAGAATACAACTCCTTATAAACTAAAGACAAATGAAATTAATACAGTTAAGTCTTATGATTACAATATTTCTAATGTAACACTTACAAGTGATTACAATAAGAGAACAAAGACTGACACTAACGGTCAAACAACAGAAACTGTTGTAGGTAAATATATAGGTAGCTATCTACCATTCGTAGGTAAAGTTAAGGTAACAGTACCTGTTGATACAGATGCTATTTACTATCTATATAAAGTAGAAAACAACACACCTGTATATGTAGGTTCATCAGCAGTAACAAAGAGTTATTCAAAGGATGGTTACACAGTTAATAAGGTCGTTGTAGCCGGTGACTCAATCTCCTTTACAACTGATGAACAGTCAGGTAGTTATGTACTTGTTTCTTACAAGGCAGCTAAGAAAACATCTGTATCAGTTACAAGTTATCCTAAGTCACTATATGTAAAGGCTACTTCACAGATTAAAGCAACAGTAAATAACCCTAGTGGTGCAACAAAGTATAAGAGTTCTAACTCAAAAATAGCAAAGGTTTCTTCTAACGGTAAAGTTACAGCAGTAAAGAGTGGTACAGCTACTATTACAGTTACAAACAATGGTATTTCTAAGTCATTTAAACTAACTGTAAAGAATCCTAAGTTAAGTGCAACAAAACTAACTCTAAAGGTTAAGAAAACTGCAACTCTAAAGGTAACAGGTAAAGTAGGTAAAGCTAAATTTACTTCACTAAATACTAAGGTTGCTAAGGTAACTTCATCAGGTAAAGTAACTGCCCTAAAGAAAGGTATTGTAAAGATTAAAGTTGTATCTAACGGTGTTACAATGATTTGTAATGTTACTGTTAAGTGATTTAATTACTGATTGCTAAAATAATTGATGAAAGTAACTTAGTCATTTTAGATTAGTTTTATATTTTGAATTTCATTTAAGAAAAGGTATATTCCAATGAAACGGATTAAGTTATATTAAGACTTGTTTTATAAATTTGTTTTATATATTATTTTCCACAATGTAATAACTCTTAAAACAAAAGCTGACACTTTTTATAGTGCCAGCTTTTGCTTATGTAAAATTAACTTTTTATATTATCCTGTAGAATTTCTAAAATTTCCGGAATATCGTATTTTATTGTGTCATATACTACTGATAAATCAACTTGACCATAATCATGAACAATCCTGTTTCTTAAACCTTTAATTGCTCTCCATGGTATATCGGTATAGTAGTTTTTGAAATTACCAGTTAGTTTATTTGAATTTTCAGATATTTGTATCAGTCTAAACATTACCGAATCTACTAGAACTTCATTTTTCTCTAATTGGCTTTTAGTAATATCTTTTGTGTGGTTAATTATAAACTGAATATCAGTTATAACTTTGTCAATATAGTATTTATCATCCTTTATGTTATCCATATATTTTGATACCATCCTTTAATATTTCATTTACAAGGTCCAAATTCTCATTTAATTGCTGAAGGTTTAAAATATCGACTTTCTTATTTAGTTTTTCTCTAAGAATTTCAACTAAATCATAAAAAGCTATGCCTGTTATTTCGGTACATACTAATAAGTCAACATCACTGCTTTCAGTAGCCTTTCCCTTAGCATAAGAACCGAAAAGATAGCAGTAATCAACATTATATGATGAGAAAATTTCGGTACATATTTCCTTTATTTTTTCAACAGTTAAGATGCCGTGACTTTCGTCTATTAATCCATATTGTTCTAACTTTTGCATCATATAAAGATATTTGAAAGAGTTTTGCTTTTTTATATCATTTTCGTAGTTTTGATAAGTACGAATAGGAATACCAAGATACTCAGCACATTTTACCTGAGTTAAATTCTTTTGTTTTCTTAATTCTTTAAGGGTCATATTAATCACCTCAAGATTATAATACTATATATTTTATTGATATGCAACTGTTTTACGCAATTTTTGCGTGAAGTTTTAAAATGATATACGCAAAAGTTGCATATTACTTTTGATATTTTTACGCAATTCTTGCATAAAATATATTACCTAATATGCATATTTATAAGTTTATAAATATTATATGATGATTAATTCACCATATACAAAAGCTGACATTACATTGTGTAGTGTCAGCTTTTGCTTATGTAGATATATAGTTTTGTAGGAAGTTGTTATTATGTTAATAAAGTGATTTATAAAATAAATCTTTGAAGATAAATATTAATATCGGAATATTATTTTTCTTTACTCTTTTGAGAAATAAGAATGGAAGTTATTAATGAAGTGAAAGGAACTGCAAGGATAACTCCAAGACTGGCTGACAGACCTTGCATTATTTCAATACCAACAGAATACATATTCATAATTTGCAAGTACTGATAATTATATGCATAGATAAATACAAGTGTGTTGATTGAGCCACCTGTAAAAGCTAGGATAAGTGTATTTGTCATTGTACCCATCATATCCCTACCAACATTCATACCGGAAAGGAAAAGTTCTTTCATTGTTAATGAAGAATTTTTCTCTTTGATTTCACATAGGGTAGAGGAGATTGACATACCAACATCCATAACTGCACCTAATGATGCAATAAGAATACCGGCAAATAGTAGTTGACCGATTTGTATATCTGTCATTTCTCCAACATATACAAGGTTCTCTATATCACTAACATTGTAACCACTGATTGAAGTAACCTTGCCAAATATTAAAGCAAATACACCGGCAATTATTACTCCGAATATTGTACCAATCATAGCAGAAACCGACTTTTTAGATATACCATCTATAAAGCACATTGTTACTATTGTTGTAAAAGCTATTACAATAATTGCTGAAAGTATAGGGGAGAAACCTCTGTAAATCATAGGTAGAAATACAAAGAATATACATGCCATTGTGAATAGTAGTGCTAGAATTGAAGAAACACCTTTCTTGCCACCGACTAATACAACAATGATTATAAATATTGCTACCATTAACCATATCATAGGTGAACGATTATTACTATATACTGATGCAGTAATTTCACCTTTAGATTCACTAACAATAGCGACTACAGTTTCACCTTGTTTACAGTGAGTACCATATAGATAACTGGAAGAACTTTCAGCCTTTACTTCTTTTCCTTTATAGTCACCTGTTAATATTTTAAGTAGGACAGTTTGATTGCCTACCCTGTTTCCGTTTTTAGTTACATTATCTTTTAGAATTTGGATAACTTCTGCTTTTTCAAAGTTTCTACCTTCATTTTCTAGTAGAACAGTCTTGTCATTTACATTAAAAATTATTGCCATAACAACAAGAAGGATGACGGCTAAAGCCGTACATCCAAACTTGATAATATTATTTTTTTGTTTCATCTTACTTTACTTTTACCTTTGCAGTTGTGCTATATGCACCGTAAATTGTCTTGCCTGAAACTGTCTTATATGCTCTTACTTTTACATATAGAGTTGATTTTGATTTTAGCTTACTTACTGTGTAGCTAGTTGCTTTAACATTCTTTGTTACAGATTTTGTAAACTTACTGTTGTTAGCATATACTACTTGATAACCTGTTACTGAACCGGCAACCTTTTTGATTGATACTTTAACTGTTTTGGCTTTTGTACTCTTTACTGTTGCATTTGCTTTAGCCGGTGTAATTGTAAAGGTTGTTGCTTTAGCACCTTGGTAATCGCCAATACCAGTTACTGTAACTGTTGCAGTACCAATGTTTTCGTTGTTAGTATATTTTACTGTGTAGTCACTACCCTTAGTTAGAGTTTTGCTACCGTTTTTAACTGTAACATTTGGCTGAATGTTTTTACCGTTATATGTCTGAGTTTTAATTTCAGAAATTTTAGCATTGCTAATGTTTGCTTTTTCTACTAGGGAGGACTTAGCAGTAGCCAGTGCTTTAATTGCATTTTCAATTTCTGACTTAGGAGCCTTTTTGTTGTTTAGCACAGTTTCAGCACCTATGATTGCCTGACTGAATACATCATATGATGCCTTAGTGTAGTTACTTTCAACAACTTTCTTTGCGTCATTAACTGCACTCTTTAGGTCAGCCTTGTCAGTATCGCCCTTAACAATAGTGAATGATGAGTCAATCTTTTCATCATTATCTGTACGGTAAGTGTTGATTGTTAGTGAGTTACCTGTTACATCAATAATTGAGTATGTAGGTACATCTTCTTGCCAACGGTTAGCAATGTATGTTTGCTTTCTAGGTACTAGGTCATAGTACTTACTACCTGATGATGAACTTGCTGTCATATATAGGATACCGTCAGGATTCATAACAGTGTCATTTTCTGTAACAATATCTTCAACTGCATCCTTATCCATAATGCTGTTTAGATAAGCAAGGTACTTTTGGTCAGCCTCATCTGTTGAGTCATCAGCAATGTTCTTAGGTGCTTCATAAATTGTACCTTCACCTGAGTAGTTCATATCTTTGTTTAGCTCAGATTTGAATTCACTTCTTGTGTATGATGATGAAGTTTCTGTTGCAGTACCACCCTTTAAAATCTTTGAACGAGAATAAGCATGGTCGTGACCTGTTAATACAACATCAACACCATTTGCTTCAAAGTAAGGTGTTAGTGAATATCTTAGGTTAACAATTTCAGGTTCATTTGAGTGTTCTGCTGAACCGTAAATATCTTGGTGAAGTGAAACAACTTTCCACTTGCAGTTTGGATTAGCCTTAACTGTTTGTTCAATAAACTGCTTGTGTTCAGTAACATTAGTGTCCTGAGTGTTAAGCATCATAAACAGTACATCACCATAAGTGAAGTAGTAGTCACCACCAACAATTTTGTTTGAACCCAGTTCACTACTGTTAGGTCTGTTAAAGTGGTATAGGTAGTTTTCATTGTCAGCATCATGGTTACCAACTGTTGTGGCTACAGGAAGTGACTTTAGAATTTCAGGACTTAGATAACCGGAATATTCAACTTCACTGTTAGCATTCTTTCTTTCAGTTGTTGAACCGGTTGACTTTTTCTTAGTTGTCTGAATTTGGTCACCTGCTGAAACAACAAAACTTGCTTTACCATTTGTCTTGTCCATAGCTGAGTTAAGTGTTGTGCTCCAGTTGAAAGCATCACTCATTACTGCATCTGATTGAGCCTTATAAAATTCAGGTGTGTCCTTGCCTTTAAGTTCATTTGATGAACCAATCTGTGGGTCACCAACATAAACAAAACTGAAACTGTCTGTTGAATTTACCTTGTAAGGCTCAGGAGTTGTGAAGTTACCATCTTCCTTTTCATATGAATAGTAGTAAGTTGTGTTTTCCTTTAAACCTTTAGCAGTAACATTGTTAGATAGGTAAGTGTTACCATCAGCATCTTCCTCAGCTTTTACTTTTGTTTGTGTTGCAGTATAAGTAACAGAATTTTTCATTTTTCTGCCTTCACCGATTTTTAGCTTAGGTGCATTTGAAGTGCCATTCTTCTTTGAATACCAAGCAAAGTTAAGCTCAGTTGCATCACTACCCGGTGTTAGTGAAATCTGTGTCCAGTCCTTGCTTACTGTTTTGTTCCACTTGTTTTGCCAAGATGACCATTCCTCAGTAAGGTTAGTTGTTTTAGATAAGTTATCAGCAGTAGTTTTACCGTCAGGTGCTGCTGAAGCCAAAATACTACCTGCTGTTGTGCATACTACAGTAGCAGTTAGCATACCTGCACATGCTTTCTTAATCCATTTCTTTTTCATTAAAAATCTTCTCCTTTAATTAACTCTCATTTTTAAAGAGTCGGTAATGTGAATACTGATTTATTATAATCCTTAGTGGACTATCTATATTCAACGATACTAATTATAGGAGTTCATTGTAAAATGTGTTATCACACAAATTTAAAATTGTAATTAAAAAATATTAAATCTAGGTGTAGAATGTATTAAAAATAAAAGTGTTATAAATAAAACATAATTATTCCTAGTTTATACTAAAAAATAGCCACTACTGATTGTAGTGACTATTTTTGTATATTATATTAATTTTTTTATTCAACAATTTTCCATTTATCAACATCGAAAACACCTTTTGTAGTGATTCTAAGTGATGGGATAACAGGCAAGTTGATAAATGAAAGTGTCATAAATGGGTCGATATTTTTGCTGACACCTAAGCTATAAGCAGAGGCTTTTGCTTTTTCAAGTTTATCATTAACTACTTTTAATGGTTTTTCCGACATTAAACCGGCAATAGGTAATTCCAGTAATGCTTTGATTTCACCATTTTCAACAACCACAATACCACCGTTGTTATCCTTAATTGCATTAACTGCAATTGCAATATCAGAGTCACTACAACCTACTGTAATAATGTTGTGTGAGTCATGAGCAATAGAAGTAGCAACTGCACCTGACTTTAAGGAATAACCCTTAACATATCCTACACCAATGTGGTTTGTGTTTTTGTGTCGTTCAACACAAGCAATTTTTAGTACATCCTTTTCAACATCAATATGGTTAGCAGTACCGAGATTTTTTGTTAGCAGTTCACCACTGACTAAACCTATCAATCCCAAATCACCTTTAATATCAAAACTTTCAGGTGTAACTTTGTCAAGATGGAAAGTATTGTGGCATTTCTCTACTAATCTACTTTCAATAGTAGGAGTAGGGAAGTCAATAATCTCTTTACCGTCAAATACTAGTTTACCTCTTTTATAAACTTGCTGAATGTCAAAGTCCCTAATGTTGTCAACCACTACTATATCAGCTAAGTAACCTGAGGCAATAGCACCTTTATTGTTAAGTAAAAAGTATCTTGCTGCATGATGGGTTGCAACCTTTAGTGCAATAATAGGATTAGCACCATTTCTGATTGCCTCTTTAACTATGTAGTCAATGTGGCCACCATATAATAAATCATTTGGGTGCTTGTCATCAGTAGCAAACATACACCTTGCATAGTATTTGTCATTAAGTAAAGGCATTAGTGCTTTTAAGTTGTGAGCAGCAGTACCTTCTCTAATCATAATGAATTGACCTTTTTGTAACTTCTCAAGTGCATTTTCAAAGGTTGAACATTCATGGTCAGAATATACACCTGCTGAAATATATGCATTAAGGTCATTACCTGAAAGCTCAGGTGCATGACCATCAATTTTTTTGTGGTGTGCTTGAGATGCAATAATCTTTGATACTACTTTACTGTCACCATTTATAACACCAACATAGTTCATCATTTCAGCAAGACCAAGAACTTTTTTGTGTTCAAAATATTTGTCAATGTCCTTGTATTCAAGAACTGCACCACTTTCGTCAATTTCAGTAGCCGGTACACAAGACGGTAACATAAAGTGAACATCCAAAGGCAAATTACTTGTAGCTTCAATCATATATTCAATACCATCAGTACCCATAACATTTGCAATTTCGTGTGGATCGGTAATAACAGTAGTTGTACCGTGAGAGATAACAGCCTTTGCAAATTCAGTAGGAGATACCATTGAGCTTTCAAGGTGAATATGTGCATCAATAAATCCCGGTAATACAATTTTACCCTTAACATCAACTTCAACTTTACCGTTATATTTTCCAATACCGGCAATTAGACCGTTAGAAACTGCAATGTCACCTACTAAAAATTCATTAGAAAATACATTTAGATATGTTGCATTTTTCAGTACAAGGTCAGCTTTTTCTCTGCCGGATGCAACTGCAATAACTTGTTGCTTAACCTTCAATTTTCTTTCAATCTTCTGTTCATATGTTTCTGCCATAATAGCACCACCTTTCAAAGATAAATCTTTAAATTAATTATATCATTGTAACTTGTATAATTAAAGTACTTTTACATTAAATAAAGTTTATATTTATGTTTTTTTCTGTACGGTATTTAGTGATTGTATATTTTTAGTAAATTTATTACTAAATAAATTAGTTGGATATATATACTATTCGATATATCTATATTTTTATTATGATATATTGATATTTAAAACAAACAATATGAAAATGTTTTGTACAACTTTTTGATAAATAAAAGATTGCAAAATAAAAATGTACATAAATCTATTAGTGAATTGAAATAAATATAGTGTTTATTATAGAAAAGTTTATTTTTATTCAATTTTAGTTGTAAAAAGTTCAAAAACGTACTATAATTGATTGTGGAATTTGTATAAAAACAAGTTCAAAAACGTAGCAAAAGCTACAAATAGGAGGAAGAAAATTGAGAAAACAAACAATGAGAGCGTTATCTGTATTGTTATGTGTATTGATGACAATGTCAAGTTTTTCAGTTCTAACTGCATTTGCAACTGAAAATAAAACAAATAATACACAAACTACAGATGTCAACAAAAATTCAACAGTAGTTGATGTTGATGGTCAAAAGTTCGGTACAGGTGACCTAGGTAAAAGTGATGATGATAATGCTCCTACAATTAGTAGCGAAAATCAGTATTATTCAATTGTTGCTAAAGAAGATGGTACAACAAAGGCTAAAGCTAAGGCTCAGGCACTTGATGGTGACACTACATTACCTTCAAAGGTGGATAATAGCCAAAGTAAGTATTTCCCACCAATTGGTAACCAAGGTTCAGTAGGCTCTTGTGCTGCGTGGGCATCTACTTATTATCAGTTTACTTATGCTCAGAATAAGGCACTTAACAGAACTGCAACATATCAAAATAGTATTTCACCGGTGTGGGTATATAACTTTGCTAATAAAAGCGAAGATGCAGGTTTATACGTTGGAGATCCATATAAGATATTAAAAAATATTGGAGCGCCTACTATTAAAAATTCACCAAATATTACAGATCCTGCAAAATGGACAGTTACAAAAGAGGCTTTTGATGAAGCACAAAAATATAAACTAAGTGATTATTATTATATTGATATCAATCAATATGTCGAAGATACACCGATTACTAGTCCGAATTGTGTTAATGTTAACAAAATTAAAGCAGTATTGAATAATAATGAATTAGTTACATATTCAACAAAAGCATATGGATTTAGTTATCAGAAAATAAAAAAAGATAACAGAACACCGGAAAATGCACAATTTGAAGGACAGTATATTGTTCCTTATCTAAAATCAACTAATGGTGGTCATCGTATGACTATAGTTGGTTATAATGATGACATTTGGTATGATATTAATGAAGATGGTAAGGTACAGAAAGGTGAAATGGGGGCGTTCAAGGTTGCAAACTCTTGGGGTAATGCTTCCTTCCATAATAAAGGATTTTTATGGATTTCATATGATGCATTAAATCAGGTATCATCTGTTAACAATGCGACTCTTTCTAGCAAAAGAGCTGATTTTTGTGCTATGTTAAATTTAATTAGGATTGGAGTTAAACCTGAAACTGATTGTTCAAATATTAATTTAGAATATACACTAAGTTCAAAAAGTCGTAATGATATAAAAATTAAAATTATTGCTAAGAATAAAACAACAGGTACAACTTATTCATCTTATGCTGAACCATTTAAAACATATAGTACTTTCGGTGTATATAATGATTACTCTTTTGATGGTACAAAAACAGAAGCTAAGGGTACATTTACATGTGATTTAAACAGTATAGTTAAAAACTTGAATTCTAATAATGTTAAGGATTATACTTGGACATTTAGTTTTCAGGACACAGCTAATAATGGCAGTACACTATCTGTATCAGATGTTAAGATTGTAGATAACAATAACAATAAAACATATAAGTCAGATTTAAACGGTACAGTAAAATTAAATGGTAATTCAAAAGATATTACTGTAAATGGCGGTACTACTCCTGATAAGAATGCAGTAACAATTTACTACAAAGGTTACTCATCACCATATATCCATTATCAAGTAGGTGATGGTAACTGGACTACAGTACCGGGTAAAGCAATGACACCTGATACAACAGTTGATGGTTACACACATACATATACAATTGACCTAGGTACATCAGACTATGCTAATGTTTGTTTCAATGATGGTAATAATAATTGGGATAGTAAAAACGGTCAAAACTATAAGTTCAAAAAGGGCACATATACATTTAAAAATGGTGTAATTACACCAATTGAAGTTGATAATAATTTTGGCATTAAGTCATTCGATATTACTCCGGCTGATGGTAAAATTGAAGCAGGTGATTATGTTTCAATGAAAGTAACACTTAAGAATGCTACTTCCGGTGCTGTAAGTAAATTCACATATTTAGATTCAAACAATAAAGAATATACAATTTATGACTATGCGAGTGTCAGTGGTTGTTCATGGCAGTTTAACAAATCCGGTACTTATAGGGTTAGAGTTTATTCAAAAGAAAGCTATGGCGCAACTAATTATGTAATGGCTGAAAAGACTGTTACAGTATTACCTAAAGATAATTTAATGTTTACACAAACTTATCCTAATACTGAAACCACAGTAGATGCTGGTTATTCATTTTATGTAAGTGCAGATGTAACAGGTGGTACAGCACCATATAAGTATGAATTTGGTTATACTAAGGATGGCAAAGTGACATCATATACAACAGATAAGAACTTTTTTGTTTTTTATCCAAAAGAAGAAGCTACGCTAATTCCTTTTGTAAAGGTCACAGATGCAACAGGTAAAACCATTTCTCATACTTACAAGCCAATTAAGGTAATCAACGGTCTAAAGATAACTGATATTAAGGTAACACCATCTTCTCCTCAAGTAGTTGGTACAAAGTTAAATATTAAGGCAGATATTATCAACGGACATGAGAAGTATGGTAGATTAAATATTTGTGAATATAGAATCATGAAAAATGGCAAGGTTGTTGAAACACTTGATGATCCATACCAAAAGTCAGCAGATTGGATTCCTACAGAAGCAGGTAATTATACAATCACTTGCTATGTAAATGATATTTCCGGTCAGTCTGCAACAAAGACAGTTAACTTTGTAGTTAAAGAAAAAAATACAACAGAAAATAAAGTGACAATCTACTATAAGGGTTACTCAACAGCATATATTCACTATCAGGTAGAAAATGGTTCTTGGACTAACGCACCGGGTTACAAAATGACTGCAACTGACGAAAAAGACGGTTATTCACATAAGTATGTAATCAACCTTGGTGATAAGAATTACGCAAATGTATGTTTCAATGACGGCAACGGTAATTGGGACAGCAACAATGGTAGAAACTATCGTTTCAACAAGGGTACATACACATTTAAGAATGGTGTAATTACTCCGGTAGAAGATGATAAATTTGGCATTAAGTCATTCGATATTACTCCGGCTGATGGTAAAATTGAAGCAGGTGATTATGTTTCAATGAAAGTAACACTTAAGAATGCTACTTCCAATGCTGTAAGTAAATTCACATATTTAGATTCAAACAATCACGAAGTTACAATTTATGACTATACAGGTGCCAGTGGTTGTTCATGGCAGTTTAACAAATCCGGTACTTATAGGGTTAGGGTTTATTCAAAAGAAGGCTATGGCTCAACTAATTATGTAATGGCTGAAAAAACTGTTACAGTTGCAGAGAAACAACCTCTAAAGATAAACCAATTTAACATTAATTCAAACGCAGGTTCAGTTCCTTTCTATGATAATGTTAATATGTCAGTTAATGCATCAGGTGGTAAAGCACCATATCAGTATGAATTTGCAATGAACCAGTACAATACAAGAACTGTTTTACAGCCATTTTCAACTAAGAATACTTTTACAGTTATTCCTGAATATGTTGGTAACTATAACTATGAAGTAACAGTTAAGGACGCTACCGGTGCAACAGTAACAGTTACAAAAAGTATTTATGTTGCTCAAGCTTGTATTGAGAATTTAAATATTAGCAGTAGTACAGTAAAAGTAAATGATATAGTTAAATTTAGTGCTGATATTAAGAATCTATCATCACTTGTTACATATCACGATTATACTTATACCGTAACTAAAGATAACAAGACAGAAACACTTACAACAAATAGCGACAGAACTGCTAACTGGACACCTAAGGAAGCAGGTAAATATACAATGCTATTACAAATTAAGCACAATGGTAAGTATATTGCCGGCAGATCAATTGAAGTTACAGTTGATAAAGCATCAGAAAATGTAGTAACAATTTACTACAAGGGATACTCAACTCCATATATTCATTATCAGGTAGATAATGGCAATTGGACAGCAGTACCCGGTGTTGCAATGACTGCAACTAATGAAAAGTCAGGTTATACTCATAAGTATACAATCAACCTAGGCACTTCAACTTATGCAAATGTTTGCTTTAACAACGGTAACGGTAGTTGGGATAGCCGTAACGGTCAGAACTATCATTTTGAAAAGGGTACATATACTTTCTCAAATGGTAATATGACTAAGATTGCAGACTAATACTTTTTATATTCCTCATATAAAACAGAATATATACAATTAAGTAAACAGATGGTGATTATATTGCCATCTGTTTTTCTTTTACTATTAAAAAACAGTTCAAAAAGTTTAAGCATATTGCATAAATCATTATAAGAATGTTGGTGTATTATTATTCTTGAACAAGTTTTTATATTATGGTAAAATATAACTATATTAATGTAGGAGGGCTACATATGAGAATAAATAAATTCTTTAGTATATTTTTATCATTATTAATGTTATGTTCAATTTTTGGTGGGCTATCAGTATCAGCTACTACAATTGATAAGACTCATACTTATACAGTTGTAGGTGATGCACCGGGTAAAGTTGTACCAACAGAAACTACCCATTATGTTGCAGGTGAAGCCGGTCTTTGTAACGGTATTAATTGGGAAAAAGATAATGAAATAAATAAGATGACAAAGAACCAAGATGGTTCTTATGAGATTACATTAAAAGGTGTAAATCCTAAGACAGACGGTACACCATATGAATTTTATGTAACTACTAATGGTCAATGGGAACCTGGCTATGTTTATTATGGTGAGAAAGATCCCGGTCCTGAAAATGCTTTACTAACAATCACAGAACCTAATTCAACAGTAAAAATTGTTTTAACTGCAAAGCTAAAGGTTAGAGTTTATGTAAATGATAAAGAAGTAACACCTGAAATGAGAAAATCTGAATTTGTTACAAGTTTAGGTGGTACTTATACAGGTCCTATAAACAATAAGTCAAAGAGATATTTCTTTGCGATGCCGGAAAAGTGGTTTAATTTTAGCAATGCAACTGCTTGTGCTTTTTGGTGGAGTGGTGAAGATGCTTGTTACGACCAGCAACATTCTTACATAATGAGACCTACTTCTATTAAAACAGATGATGATTCTGTTGTTTATTACATTGATGTTGCAGAGAATGTACATAATATTATATTTACCAACGGTATTGAGGGTTCTGAAAAAAGACCACTAGGTAACGATTATGACCCTAATTATAACAAGAACTTACAAACTTTTAGTATTAATCTGGATAGATACAAAGCAGGAGAGTGTGACCTTTATCCGGAGGGTGTTGATAACTTTGACAATATGATTTATGTTGTTAACAGTAATAGTAGAATTTCAGTCGACCCATCGGGTTATTTATACAAAGGTAATTGGTACTATCTACATTCTGACGGTAAGTGGGATACATCAAAAGGTTCTACATACGAAATTCACAATACTAATGTAAAACTTAACACAAGAAGTGCTAACCTTACAGTTGACAATTTTATTTACTTAGTTCCAACATTTGAAAATGTTAGAACTGAAGCAGAGATTAAGTGGACTTCAAGTGATCCGGAAGTTGCAACTGTGGATAATGACGGTAAAGTAACTGCTAAAAGTGTTGGCGATGCAACAATTTCAATTTCAGTACAAAATCCTGATGATAAAGAACCTGTTGTAACAACTTGTAAAATAAAGGTCAATAATATTGATAGAATTGCAGTAACAAAGCTACCTAATAAAACAGAATATACTGAAGGTGAAGGTTTAGATATTTCAGGTCTTGAGGTTACTGTTTATTACAAGGACGGCACTTCTAAAGTAGTAGAAAACTATACTTTAGATTATGACTTTACTAAAGTAGGTGAGAGAACTGTAACTGTACAGCATTATGACTATATAGATACATTTAAAGTAAAGGTGAATCCTAAAGCCGAACCTACTAATCCAACAAAACCAACTGTAAAGAAAGTTACTAAAGTTTCATTAAGTAAGAAATCTGTTACATTATTAAATGGCAGAAGTACAACTGTTAAAGTTAAGGTTAGTCCAACTAATGCAACTAACAAAAAGTTAAAGTGGACAACTTCTAACTCAAAGGTAGCAATAGTAAATTCACAAGGTAAAATTACTGCAAAAGGTAGAGGTAATGCTACAATTAAAGCAATGGCACTTGACGGTAGTAACAAATATGCTACTGTTAAGGTAACAGTAAAGCAACCTGTAACATCTGTTAAATTAAACAGAA
>OIZA01000311.1_pt1 | contig 27482 bp, 27 predicted proteins | sample 1588381 | NCBI WGS metagenome assembly OIZA01 (sample SAMN03283277) | human gut metagenome | biome: human-associated habitat; material: feces | host: Homo sapiens | place: Peru | collected 2012 | reverse complement strand
ACCGTTGCGATGTAGGTTAACGGAATGCGCAGGGAAATTACTTTCTTAAATACCAGGTAAGCAGCGCCGATTAACAGGGCTACTACAGAAACCTCACCGATGGTTCCCGGAATCTTACCAATGAACATAGCTGCAAGATCATATGTATCACCGGCTTTGATTGCTGCAAGAGGAGTTGCGCTCGCAACTGCGTCTGTTACCGGGTCTGTGAACTTTGTCATAGCCTGTGCAAAGGAGATCAGCATAAAGCATCTCGCTGCCAGAGCCGGGTTCATCCAGTTCTGACCAAGTCCGCCGTAAAGCTGTTTTACGACGATGATTGCGAATACACCGCCAAGGATCGGCATCCATAACGGAATTGCCGGCGGCATATTTAAGCCTAAGATCATACCTGTGACAAGGGCACTGCCGTCACTGATGGTAACCGGCTTGTGCATCAGTGTCTCAAAAAGGTACTCACTGAGTACACAGGAAAGAACCGTTGCAACAACAACGATAAGGGAATAGATACCGAACTGCATCACGCCCCAGATCGTAGCCGGAAGCATTGCGATCGCCACATCGTACATTAAGTTCTTTGTGGAAACACCGCAGCGTACGTGAGGGGATGATGATACGTTTAATAATTTACTCATTTGTCACACCTCCTACGCTTTCTTTCTTCTGGCTGCCATGACAGCTTTACGCATCTCTTTGAATGCCTGTGTCAGCGGTCTGTGGGCAGGACAGATGAAAGTACAGGAGCCGCATTCGCAGCACTCCATGCCATGATTTGCCACAAATTCCTCTTCTTCAAAGTGTTCCGCATAGCTTGCCAGTCTGCTCGGAATGATCCTTCCGGGGCATGCCTCCACGCAGCGCCCGCAGTTGATGCAGGGACCCGGCTCCATCGCCGCGACATCGTCCTTCGACAATCCCAGAAGCGCAGTCGAGGTCTTTGTCGAGGGCACATTCAGGTCAAACATTCCGAATCCCATCATCGGACCGCCGCAGATGATCTTCTCGGGGGTCGTCTTAAATCCGCCAGCCTCGTCGAGGATCTCCTGATAGCTCATTCCGATCTTCACCCGGAAGTTTCTCGGGTTCGCCACAGCATCTCCCGTCACAGTGACAATGCGTTCCATCAGAGGTCGTCCCTCAACAACGGCGCGGTAAATCGCAACAATGGTATCTACGTTATTCACAATACAGCCCACGTCAGCCGGCAGCATTGTGGAATTGATCCTGCGCCCGGTCGTCGCGTAGATCAGCTGCCTCTCGCCGCCCTGCGGGTACTTCGTCTTCAATGCCTTCACGCTGATCCTCGGCTCGTCCTTCGTCAGCTGTCTGAGCAGGGAAATGCAGTCCGGCTTGTTATCCTCGACCGCGAGGATTCCCTGCGCATTGTCAAAGAGCTTTAATACAATTTTCAGTCCGCCGATCAGCTTCTCCGGTTCCTCCAGCATTCTCCGGTAATCGGAGGTCAGATACGGTTCACACTCCGCACAGTTTGCAATCACATATTCGATTTTCCCAGGCTCCTTCGGAGACAGCTTCACATGGGTCGGGAAACCTGCGCCTCCCATACCGACAATGCCCGCCTCCCGGACAATGTCAATGATCTCTTCCCTGCCGAGCTTCTCCAGCGGAGCCTGCGGATAGAATCCAACGTCCTCATACAGGCCATCATTCTCCACAACGATGCTCATGACCATGTCGCCCGTCACTACGCGCCTCGGTTCGATCGTCTTGACCGTACCGGACACAGATGCATAGACAGGCGCCGAAACAAAGCCCCCGCTCTCCGCAATTTTCTGTCCTGTAAGCACTCTGTCCCCCTTGGCAACGATCGCCTTTGCCTGAGCACCGATATGCTGGGACAGCGGATAGACCAGCTCGCTTCCGGGAAGGATGTCCTGAATCGGTTTATCCTTCGACAATTCCTTTCCATCGTAGGGATGTATACCGCCCGCAAATGTCAATTTTGCCATACCTTGCTACGTCCTTTCCTTTCATTCTACCCGAGATTTTCTGTCGAATTTTGCGAAAACCTCTCCCAATAAATATACTATTTTTTTCAATAAAATACTACTGCAAAATTTATTTTTATGCTATCATATTTATAAGTATATTTCACACAGGAGGTTTGTCATGAGAATTTCCGAGGAAACATTAGAGAACTTTTCCATCTCCTACCCGCTTGAACGCCTTGCGCCGCTTGAGCGCATTCTCTTTATTGATATTGAAACCACCGGCTTTACGGCGCGTTCCTCCTATCTGTATCTGATCGGCTGCGCCTATTACCTTGCAGGAAAGTGGCACACGATCCAGTGGATGGCGGAAAATTACAGTCAGGAGGCAGAAATTCTGAATGCCTTCTTTGAATTTTCAAGACTGTACCGCTATCTGATCCATTTTAACGGGAATAACTTTGACCTCCCCTTCATCCAGCAGAAATGTGAGCAGCTGTCCCTGCCGCACAGCTTTGATGCTTTTCAGGGACTTGACATCTACAGGCGGATTGCGCCCTACAAGTTTATTCTGCGCCTTCCGAACTGTAAACAGAAGACGCTGGAGCAATATCTTGGAATTGACCGCAAGGATGTCTTCTCCGGCGGTGAGCTGATCGGTCTGTACCACGACTATGTCAAGAATCCGACCGAATTTTCGGAGAATGCCCTCTTCCTCCACAATGCCGACGACCTGAAGGGCATGCTGGAGACGCTTCCCATTCTGGCTTATTATGACCTGTTCAACCAGCCCGTGCGCGCAAAAAAGGTACAGGCTAACTATTACAAGGACGCGAACGGTCATACACGCAAGGAGCTTGTCATCACGATTGCAACGGACACACCGCTGCCCAAACTGATCACTGCCTCCGCAAATGGCTGTCTGCTCCGCGGGGAGGACTCGGTCGTGACCCTGAAAATACCGATCTACGAGGAAGAATTAAAATATTTCTACTCCAATTATCACGATTACTACTATCTTCCGACGGAGGATGTCGCCCTGCACAAGTCGGTTGCGGGCTTCGTTGACAGAGAGCACCGCGTTCCCGCCTCCGCCGCAAACTGCTATACCAGAAAGGTTGCAAACTATCTTCCCCAATGGGATGTTGTGTTTGAGCCCTTCTTCAAGCGGGATTACAAGAGCCGCGAGTTGTTCTTTGAACTGACGGATGAAATGAAAAAGAACCGTCAGGCATTCTCTGATTATGCCGCCCATGTGCTTGCAATGATGGCATTGACCTACTGAGAAATGTGCGCCGCCAGGCACGCGCAATAAAGCCGTAAAACACTTCACCCCCGCTCCTCAATTCTGAGGGGCAGGGGTGTTTTTCTTCATATCTGGATTCTTCTGTGGTTGCAGTCGCTACAAATACCACAGGCCTGCATTTCCGATTCCTGACAAATTCTGAACCGTAAAATTACCTGTTCCAAGTCTGGCATACAAATAAAAAACAATAAATTCCGTTGCTTTTTGTAAAGTGAAGCACTGCTCCATGGCATCTTCAATCTGCTCTAAGGGGATACCGCAGTATTCATGGGATGTCTGTGCCAGACCATTAAAATAATCGGCACCACGTTCAATGCTAAAACAATTTACAATATTTAATAAAATATCAAGTCCGTATTCCGCGGCAACTTCTTTCATCCGGGGTGCAAAGCAGGGTGCCCTCTTATGGCTCAGCCCCACTCCGATGATCTGTGCATATCCATCCTTTGTCAAATGAGTATTTAAACCTTCCAGAATACGCCATGTGACCTTCAGCCCATCGTTCCCGCCATGTCCCACAAAGGCATATGGAATCTCCTCCGGGAAAGGCAAAAGCGGAGGATTGGCAAGCACATGGTCAAAACGCATCTCGCCCAACGAAGCATATAAACTGCCATTGCGAATATCCATCACGTCATCCAGATCATTGATCATGGCATTTATGTGTGCCAAATCTGTTGCAACCGGATTGATTTCCATGGAAGTTACGATTTCTCCCGCCCGCGCGGCATAAAGCGCCTGCACTCCCGGTCCGGAGCATAAGTCAAGGCATTTAACTCCCCTTCTCGGTAACTGATGGGTCAGCAATGCAAAAGAATCCATTCCTAAATAAAGGGAAATCTTAGAATTCGGGATTTCATAAAAAAGCCAGAGTCCAAAAACCGTATGTAACACAAATCCGGAAGTCCTTACGCAATCTTCCGGTTCCAGTATAAACAAACCGTACGGCTCTAAGCTGCGGATAATCTCTGCAAGCTCACTGTCAAGCATCGAAAACGGCACCGCCTTGCCAAGCAGAAATAAATCAACAACCGGTCTCAGGCTCTGTGTCGCAGACTCCCTCGCCAGCTTCCAGCGAAACGGCGAATTATCCAGCGGGAAAAAACAGTTGTAAAATTCTGCATAACCCAATACCGTAAGGCGTTCCGCCATTTTTCGAAGTTCACTTTTTATCTGACTATTCTTCATTTCCCTTCTCCCGTTGTTTCTCCTCCGCTGCACTACGTTCTTCACACGCCATAATCTGTCCTGCAATCTCTGCATAATGTTCACGCAGCACATTGATTGCATCACGATTGGTAGTCAGCGCCTCACAAACCTCACAGACAGAGTGAAAATCCTTCCGAAAAGTGATGGAAGGTTCTACGGCACTGACAAAGCGGCAAAGCCATAATGGTCCCATATGATGAATTGCATTCAGCAGTACACTGTCGGCAGCTCTCTGTAGAATATCAACCGCTGATTCCTCAGCAAGATTTCCTAATTCCAATAATTCATTTTTGTCACAGCGGATACCGCAGCAGGCCCAGAGGTGATTATCAAAAGAAACTGCCGGCTGGCTGCCGACCCACCGGCAGCCTGTCAGCAAGGAATCCTGTGCCTCAAAGCATACAAAATTGTCCTGTTCCACAGCATCCGCTGCGCGCCCTGTATTCTGCAAAAGTGCTTCTGCAATAATATAAAGCGTTCCATCTGCATCTCTGGGGTCATTACGCGCCTTATATCTGTCCTTTTGTCTGCGTATCGTCACTTTTTCCCCTAATAACTCTTCAATGGTTTCCGGTAGATATTTATCATGCTCCCCATGGCTGTTAGCAATGACAACCGCTGAAAATCCCATGCCCTTTGAAGCCTTCCACGCACAAATCACATTTTTTACCGGGACATACGGTGCATGGTAATCGTCAAGACTGAAATTAAGCTCACCAAGACCTGCTTCACGAAGTCGTTCCAGCATTTTTTTTGCCCTTGTCCGGGACGACGCCCAGTGGCAGTTCGTCACCAGACGGGTCAGTATTCCACGCTCTGCTGCATAGCGAATGGCTTTCAGGAGATCCTCCAGCAGCAATGTCGGCTCACCGCCTGTGAATACGACAAGAGCAAGCGGAACAGCCGCATGAAATTGGTCTATTGCAGCCCGCATTTGTTCAAATGTCAGACTTTGTTTCTGCCCCGGCACACAACACATAACACAATGTGGGCAACGTGCCGTACAATTATCCGTAGTGATTATGGTGAGTTGCCTCCCCTCAAACGCCTTAATGCTCATGTATACTATCATCCTCCGTAAAACCAGATTTCATTCCGGCAGAGCCGACCAGCAGACCGGGTAAATCCCCATGTCTGATTGATGCTGCACAAATTCTGACTTTTATGCTAATTGCCTGACTGTTGTCTCTGACAGCGTGTGCAGTATCCGTTTACCCAGTCATGACCCTTTGCAGGAATTTCCCTTATCATATCCTGCTGGCAAACAGTACAGCAACTAACCTCTCTACCCGGCTCCTCACAGGTTGCCTCTTCTAATGTGGACCACCGACTGGCAGTATGACCCGCCGCGGAGGTTTCCCTTATCATATCCTGACCGCAAACCATACAACAGGTAATTTCCTTACCCGGACTCACACAGGTTGCCTCTTCTAATGTAGACCACTGACCGGCAGTATGATCCACAGCAGGTATTGCCTGCACTTCCATAACCTCTCCGCAAGTGCTGCAATATACTTCTTTCTCCCCCCGGGTTGTGCAGTCTGCTGCCCTGACAATTTTGGTATTGCCGGCAACGTGGGTATGACTTTCTTTTGTTGGGTTAGTAGAAGCCGCCTCGTCTGTCTGTCCATTCCCCCCCTGACTGCCACTGTTACCCTGACCGTTGCTGCCCTGACTATCACCCTGACTGCCATTGTTACCCTGACCGTTGCTGCCCTGACTATCACCCTGACTGTTGCCTTGATTGCTACCCGGATTGCTGCCATTGTCCGAACCGGTATTCTGTCTATCCGCCTCCTTACGCGCACCACAACGTGTACACACGCCATTTCTCCACGCATGCCCAAGGGCTGAAACTTCCCTTGTCCGAATCTCCTCGCCACAGACCGTGCAATACAAACTTTCTGCGCCGATTGTCTCACAGGTAGGCGCCACTGATGAAACCCACCTGCCGGATGTGTGCCCTGCAGCGGGTATCTCCTGGTTTTCCATCTTCTCACCGCAGACACCACAATACACTGCTTCCTCGCCTGCCTCTGTACATTCCGCGGCTTTCACGACTATGGTTTCGCCCACAGTATGTTCATGCTCATCTGTGATTCTCTCCTCAGAATTCGTTTCCGTTTCGCTGGTCTGTGTTTCTTCAGAACTCGCTTCTGTTGTGCCGGGCTCTATTTCTTCAGATACTGTACTCTCCTCCGCCTGTTCATACCTTGTGGGTTCGGCTGGTGCCGGATTCTCCTGATTCCTGCCTACAGAAATGGCAATAACACCGCCCACCACTACGATAGCACACCCGATAGTAATCGGCTTCCATATTGCAGAACCCTTTCCAAGCACATCTCGAATCGGACGCCACACCCTGTCAAGCGTCTTGCCTCCATTAACAGGCGTGCCTCTACCCGGCTTCTCAAAGTTGCCTCCAAGCCCGGCTACCTCATTGCCTCCGACTCCCGCTATACGGTTGCCTCCGACTCCTGCTATCCGATTGCCTCCAGCTCCGGCTATCCGGTTGCCTCCGACTCCTACTATCTCGTTACCTCCGACTCCCGCTATTTGATTGCCGCCGGCTCCTGCTATACGGTTGCCTCCAAGTCCGGCTACCTCATTGCCGCCGGCTCCCGCTATCAGGGTTCCGCCGACTCCCGCTATAAGCGTTCCACCGATTCCGGCTATCCCGTTACCGCCAAGTCCTGCTGCATAATTTCCGCCGTCTATCGCGCGACCGGTTCCGGATTCACCACCGCCGTCATCGCCGCCATTACCGCCATTATCTCCACCATCATTGCCGCCCGAGCCGCCATCTCCGCCGCTGGGATCGCCATTTCCGCCATTGCCGCCGTTTCCGGAGACAACGGAACCACCGCCACTGCTTCCGCCCGATCCACCGTCTCCACCACCGGGTCCACCATTACCTCCATCATCTCCACCGTCACCGGAGATAACGCCGGCAACAAAACCATCCGTATCAACAACCACCTCCGTGGAAGTGACTATATCAGAGCTGGAAAAAACCACAGAATCCGTAAATGCAACAGAATTCGAATCGGCTACAGCATCCGAAGAAGCTACAACATCCGAAGAAGCTATAACATTCGCTTCTGTTATTGCCCCATAATTTACATTGGTGGCAATATTTGCATTTGCATACACATTCGCATTGGCAGCCGCATTGACATGGCTTACGGCATTTGCCATAGTAGTAGCGTTTGCTGCATATATTATATTTGCAGCAAACGCCGGTGAAATTATGGCAGTAGCCTGCGTTCCCGGTGCCTGTGCTGCCTGTACTTTCAGGGCACTTGCTACATTTTCCGTAGCAGCACTGTCCAGCGAATCGAGATATTCTGTAAGTTTCACGCTTTTGCCGTTCTCATCAAAACCGACAATGGTATCAATTCCCTTTTCTTTTAACACAGAAACAGGGTCACTTTCAAATTGTGCCTTCAGTTCCGGCTTCTCTGCCATTTCATTATTTAATACCCTCATGTTCTTCCAAAAAGAAAGACTGTCTAGGTTTGTACCATTTGGACTTGCCATGCTATATACCCTTCCTCTCTTATTTTCCTTCTGCCTGTCTTTTTCTTACATTACTTTTCTTTCACGCAAGAGCTGTCTTTTCGATTTCCATTCTTGTCGAAAGTTCTCTTTAGCGCTGCTTCTACAGGAAATACGGATACACTCATAACCACTGTATCGACGATACAGATCCCAAATCCCACCATAATCCTGATATCTTCACTTTTGCCGATAACAAAAAACAGCGAAAGAACACTGACCGCCAGCAGAACCAGGCCGGTCTTAAACCAGATTCTTCCGAAATAGTGATGAGCGAATTCCCATGTGTCCCTGTTTTTCATTGACATGGTTGTTCTGTATCCATATAATGAATTTATTTTTTTAGGTGCCGCTTTTCTGAAAATTGCACCGAATATTATCATCAGCAGCGGAGCCCACAAAGCCTCTGACAACGTCAAAAACCACATCACCTGTTCCTCCTGTTCCTCCTGTTCCTCCTGTTCCTTCTGACTTCATCATCTGCTTTCCCCTATTGCCAGTCTGCAAGAAGAAAACCGGGGATATACACGAAAGGAAAAGCTATCCATATTCGTGTCCTCGATTACTTTCGGATACTGTTCCTCGTACCACAGCTTTTTGGTTGGCTGAATCAGTTCCGTCAGCTCAGAGGCAACCGTCTGGTAATTGGCCGGAAAGTAATTTTCCCCGGATGTGGAAAGCGTTGTTCCATCTGTAAATTCTACATACATAGAGAACCCACCCCCATCAAGAACCATGAAGTTATTGCCGTGAAATCCATTCCAGCTTCCAACCTCATTCGTTTCCAGAATCTCCCGCACCCGGTCCATTAACTTCGCGTCGTCCATATGCAGATATTCATCCTCGTATGCAATTTCCAGACACACCTGCGTTCCCTCTTCCGCACGGGTCAGTGTAAATGAAGATATTTCCGGCATGGCGCTCTCATGCTGGCTGAAGGTGATTTTCTGAACCTCTGTAATCCCTACCGGGGATGTAGACGGCGTTTCCGGAATTTCCTCACTATTTTTCTTTCCGCATCCTGTAAAAAGAGCAGTTATCCCCAGCGACATAATCCCCATCTTCAAAATCCTCCCTAGGATTCTTTTACCCCTGTCTTTTTCCATATAACCCTTACAAAACCTCCGTCCACTGAATCTCCGGAGCATTCTCAATTTCCCATGTAATTCCGAGTTCCCTCTTATGTTCCTCAAGGATGGCATTCATCTCATCCTCTTCATAGATCAGGATCCCCTTTTCCCGGTACAGACCAAGTATCTCATCCTCCGGCATTGCCGGATTTCCTGCCTCATCGCTGAATACATACCAATTTCCGCGAAGATATTCATTATAGGCATCTTCATCATCACCAGTGGGAGGCTCCATAAAGTTGTAAATCGCCAGCATATACGTTTCCTGACTGTCACCCGGACTGCTGTAACGAATGTCCAGTTCTTCCCTTACATCCGCTGGCAGATAATTTTCGGGAATCAGATTCGCTTCCAGCCCCATCGCATATTGGACAGAATATACGAGAGAAATCCTGCCTTTTGCATCAATCAGACTTTCCGTTTGCTTTGAATTGTAATAATCAAACATTGTCGATGTATCAATCATTCCGGCACTGTTCAGCCACACTTCGCGACGGTAATAGCTGTTACATCCCGCAAGATATTGAATCCTTCCGTCAATCCATTTAAAGAACAGATATTCTCTTGCAAAATCATACTCATCTGACGTCGTAAATTCCATACATACTGCCAGCTCCGGTTCACCGTCCAGACCGCAGTCAATCAATGAATAGGTTGTGCTTTTCAGCTCATCCGGCATATCCATTTCCCCCAAAAAAGCCGAACATCTGTCGGAAATCTCTCCCAGCGTATACTCCCCTTCCTCCAATATCACATCCTCGTCAGAGATAACAACCGCCGTTGCTGCCCCGTCCAGAAAATTCATATACTCTGTTTCTGCGTCGGCATATAACGTATCCCCATCCGAAGACTCCGGCAGGGTAGCTGACTGCTGTCCGGCGAAAGACCCGCTGTTGTAATCTGTCAAATCGGTTACACCGGGGGAGTACCATGGGATGTTCATCGTCCCATCATACAAGGACAGTGAAGGATTCCAATCCAGTACTTCTCCGGCACTGTCTACGATTGTCACCTGTGTTCCGGGGATCACGTCACTTGGATTTGCACAGAGCAGGATTGGCCCGCCTGCTTCACTGCGATAAAGAACCTGTCCGGGTTCTCCATAAAACCCGTTGCTCTCATCCATAATCCATTCATTGACAGCCAGAGAGGCTGACTGATCAGTGGGAATAATACAATAAATTTCATTTCCGCCATCCGGCTGTTCCACATAATTTTGTTCCGGTATCTCCCAAAGGAACGGATAGTCCGACAAATCCGCTTCCGCCAGAAAAGTAGCAATATCCGTACCGTATCCCAAAAAGACCGCCGCACACAAGTCCCCATTGGAAGCTGCTAAAAGACGCAGATCCTCTATTGTAGCACCATAAGAATCCCCGGTTTCTGTTTCTGTTTCACTTTCCTCTGAGGTTTGTCTGGAATGCTCTACCCCACTCCCTGACTGTGAGGTCTCTGCCGGAATATTATTTGATGTAATCTGCTCACCGGTTCCGCAGGCTGTCATACTCAGAAAAATGAGAAATCCCCCTGTCATCAGCCCGATTTTTTTCATGTACTGTTTACCTCCACATTTTAAGCCCATGGATCTGACGCTTTGGGCTGCCGGATATCTGTCAGCAGATACTGTTCCCACAGAAACCATCTGCCGTCCCCTTTTCTGCGGAGCTTGATGGGACGAGGACTGTCTGCTCCCCCACAGGGAATGAAGAGCTTTTTATACCCTTCCTCTGCGTCCGAAATATGGTTGCTTTCAATGGTGAGCCGGAAGGGTTCTTCCGGTGTATAGTTGTTTTCCGGTACAGCACCCACAAAATAGGAAAACGGAAGATAGGTCTTTCCTCCCCGGAACCTGTCATTCAGGAAGGAAATTTCCTGACCGTTAAGCGGGCGCGGACCGCGCAGCCAGTTCAGCATCTCCAGTCCTGCCTGCTTCTCCACCGCATAGACGCAAAGTGCGCATACCGTCAGCGCAGCTGTCTGAAAAGGAGTTTCCAGCCTGGCTTCGGGCAAAGCCTGCATCTGGCTTAAGTTTTCCGGCAAAGCCGTAAAAGTAAAGCTCTCCTTCTTGTTTCCCTGTGAATTATCTGCACCTTCCATCATTTCTCCGGTAACCTGTCTCATTTTATCAAATATGCTCATATATTTTCCCTCCATAGCAACTGTTTTGCAAAAGCTTGTATAAAAGGGGAACAAAAGACTGTTTTAGCCTTCTGTCCCCATAAAGGACTCAGATGGATTAGTTGAGGTTTACAGATCCGCTGGCATAAAGGGTGCCGTCCTCGTTAAAATAGACACTCAGCCATGGGCCAGTGCTGTCATCGACAAACCAGAAATAAATCTGACGTCCATAGCTTGCTTCATACATATATGCAGAAGGATCCACGCCAATATGCTCCACCACGTCCTTGTAGGTCAGCTTTTCGAGATCAGAGCCGGTGAAGACATTCAAATCCTGAAAGTAATCCTTCTGGGTCTCCGCAAGCGTCTCCTTGGTAGCGCGCTCGTCGCTCATGGGCTGCACTTCAGTGGACTTATAGTCCAGATTGTAAGGGTTGTCATTCGCTTGTTCGCCACCGTTGCCGCCATCGCCGCTGCCGCAGGCAGCCAGAGCGAACACCATCGCAAGTGTCAGCAGGAGCGTTATCATTTTATTTATTTTTTTCATAGTAATCTTTCCTTTCAAAAATAGATATCATCAAAAATCAGGTCTGCTTGCGCCACAGTTCTCGCAGAATTTCCCCTGGTTTGTTGCACCGCAGTAGGGGCAGCTCCAGCTCTGTACGACATTTTCCCGCGTCGGTGCGGCGTATGCTGTCTGATTTGCGTCTGACATCACGCGTTCATCCGGCATGGTGGCACCATTTATACAGCCATCCCCATCCGGCACCGGTGCCTCAGTCCGCTGTCCTGCCACCGCGTTACAGCGCATATACCCAGGCAGACTGCAAATCTCCTCGCATGTCTCCTTATAATTACGGTAGCGCGTATTATCCAGCGGTTCTCCACTGGCTGCCTGCATAAAACCGCCAACTGACCACATGATTCCGGTAGGACAGAACGGAACGTGCACAGGAACATCATTCAGCTTGAATTTTTGCAGAGATTCCCGTCCTCCAGCTTGCGATTGCCCAGCAGACCTATTTTTTCACCACAGATGTCACAATACTTTTTATCAAAAAATCCCATCGTCTACCCTCTCCTGCACAGACTAATTTTCTTTCTTATTTAAATACGCTCCATAGATATATAAAGCAGGCAGAATCAATCCGGTTGCAAGGGAAGTTACGCTAAAACCACTTCCGCCAACCATGTTCAGCACATTTCCGAGTACACTGAGAACTGCTACAATTGCTCCCCATACAATACACTTTTGAGCCAGCTCAGGTTTGGTACAATTTTTTACTCCCTGAATTCCGGCAATCAACTGTACAATTCCGCTTATCAGACACAGGAAAGAAGCGGCATAAAGCAGACCGGTTCCTGCTGCACTCCCCGACAATGCAGCCAGACCGCTGACTCCGAGAATTGCAACAATACCTGCGATAATTCCAAATGCACCTCCAATAATCATCAAAATGCCTGTTACCTTTAAAAATTTCTGTCCCTTCATAATCAGTCTCCTTTCATTTTCTTTTGTCTTAAATTTGAGTTTGTCTTGATACCGCTTCCACACCCGGTATGTTGCAAAGCCCCCTGCATCTCCTTTCCACTGCCGCCCTGTCAGACAAACCATTGTCCACGGTCTCAACATCAGCATAGCAGTTGGGGTGCCAAAAGGATATACTTACCATTCGTATTTTGCTGCATCTGGGGCAAAATACGAATCATTAGTATACAACATACAGTGGTGCATATGTGTCGCTATGCAAGATATGGTGCATTCGCAGCTTTCTTAATGACTGATCGCAGATTACGGATTACTCAGAATATCAATTCTGATAAATGCTCTTGCTGCTGCCTCATGAATATCGCAGCCCTCTATAAACAACTGTAGAATTACCCTCTCTGTAGGCGTCAGCGTCTGAACACGGGCAGAAAACTCCTGAAGCAGCTCTTCAATATCCGGCGGCAATTCTCCCAGCATAGGCTTCTGAAGGTTCTTTGAATGGATAAATGAAACCAATGCATCAATTTCCGAAATTCCAGAATGATGTTCCCCAAGCGCCTCTTCTCCCTGTATCGCCCTCAGGCTTTGAAGGATGGGAGAGGCAAACTGTTTTGAAAGGCATAACGACAGCAGCAAAAGGATCACCAGAAATCCAAAAGACCCCAAAATCCACATTTTCCGGGTTACAGAAGAATGCTGCCGGTAGCTGCTCTCAGAAATCATGGTTATGACGGCAAGTGGAAAACCTCCTGCCGATTTTGCATCAATCATCTGGCTGGTTCCCATGTAAACACAGGTACCATCTGTACAAGTCATATAGTAACGTCCATTGTCCACGTTCATGGGAGCAAGTACGGTAACTATGTTTCCGAAAGAACTGTCGGCAGCCGGATATGTGAGGGTAAAATACAATCCGCTCAACTCTACCCCACAGATACCGCGTACTTTGCCGCTGTTGTCCATAACAGGAACACATAACAGAAGAACATCCTCCCATGTGTCTCTCAGTCTCATCCGCTCGGACCACTGACATCCCTCTGCCAGTCTTTTCCCGGAAAAATCCATAAGCGTGTCATAACCCGGTATCATCTCCGTATCAAACTCCAAATCCCATCGGTTGTGCATCTGTACCTGTTCTTTCCGGGCTACATCCGCTGCTCCCCGGAAATAGACAATATGCTGATCCGCTGTTCCCACTGCCTTTAAGTCGGAAAAACGCAGGTATTTTCTGTGATACATGATATGAGAAAAGTCCGGGAAGCTTCCCGGACTTTTCTCGATTTATAAGGGCTTCTGATAGAAGAACGAATTCTTCCTCTCATATCCCATCTCTTTGTAGTTCACAATCTGCTCCGTACTGCCGATAAACAGGACTCCACCGGGCGCCAGTGATCTGAAATACTTGCGGAAGACCTCATCCTTGGCCTCCTCCGTAAAATAGATCAGCACATTGCGGCACACGATCATATGGTAGTCCGTCGGATAGATGTCCTTCAATAAATTATGTTCCTTGAAATCCACTCTCGCCTTGATCTCATCGGAGATCTTATAAGACGGCCCCACCTGTGTAAAATATTTCTTCTTCAGATCCTCCGGTACAGATGCAATGCTCTTCGCATCGTACAAACCGACCTTCGCCTTTGCAAGGATCTGCTTGTCGAGATCTGTCGCAAAAATACGGATATTGTTCAACGGCACATGCCTTGACAAAGCCATCACGAGCGAATACGGTTCATCGCCTGTAGAACATGCCGCGCTCCATATTTTCAGGTTTCTGCCAAATCTCTTGACAAGCTCCGGTATTACCTCTTCATCCAGCAGCTTCCACTGTTCGGGGTTCCGATAAAACTCAGACACATTGATCGTAATATAGCTCACAAACTCTTCAAACAGATCCTTGTCCGTTTTCAGGGCATGTACATATCTGTCATAGCCTTCGATCTTATGCTTTGCAATCAAAGTGTCGATCCGGCGCTTCATCTGCTTTTCCTTGTAGCAGTTGAGGTCTATACTCGTCAGTGACAGCACTTCCCGCTTAAAATATTCATAATCGTATGTCATCGGCATTCACCGTCCCGATTTTTCTTTTCTTAATTATTCTCTTCTGCCTCCTGCGCAGCAATCACTGCATCAATGTTCACAGGGACAACATCCTCATCAGAATCCCCGTTCTCCTGTGTCTCAGGAACAAGCATAGCCTTGATGCTGAGAGAAATCTTTCTGTCAGCCTCGTTGAAGTCAACAACCTTTGCTGTCACTTCATCGCCAACCTTCAATACATCTGCGGGCTTCTCAACATGCTCCTTGGAGATCTGGGAAACATGCAGCAGTGCGTCCACACCGGGCTCCAGCTCAACAAATGCACCGAAGTCTGTCATTCTTGCGACCTTACCGGTAACAATGTTGCCGACAGCGTACTTGCTTGCGGCATCCTTCCAGGGATTTGCATCGTCAAACTTCAGGGAAAGTGCGATCTTGCTGCCGCTGATCTCCTTGATCAGGACCTTCAGCTTATCGCCAACCTTGAACACCTTCTTGGGATGCTCAACACGTCCCCATGACATTTCTGAAATGTGAAGCAGTCCGTCAACACCGCCGAGATCAATGAACGCACCGAAATCCGTGACATTCTTGACAACGCCTTCCACAATGTCTCCCTCGTGGATTCTCTCGAACAGTTCCTTCTGCAGCTCTGCCTTCTGAGCCACAAGAAGCTGTCTGCGATCGCCGATATATCTTCTTCTCTTGGGATTGTACTCGCTGATTACGAACTCAATCTCCTGTCCTGCATACTTTGAGAGATCCTTCTCATAGGAATCGGAAACAAGGCTTGCCGGAATGAAGATTCTTACTTCATCCACAATCACGCTGAGTCCGCCGTCCAGAACCTGGGATACGGTAGCCTTCAGCACCTCTTTGTTGTTGTATGCTTCCTCGATTCTCTTATTTCCTCTGTCTGCTGCAAGCCTCTTATAAGTCAGTACAACCTGCCCCTCACCGTCATTTACCTTCAAAACCTTTACTTCCATGGTATCGCCGGGTTTTACCACCGTCGTCAGATCCAGATTGGAATCATTGGTGTATTCGTTTCTTGTAAGAATACCGTCTGACTTGTATCCGATATTCAAAACGATTTCATCCGCTTTGACATCGATGACTGTGCCTTCGACTACCTCTCCTGAATGTATTGTCTTAATTGAATCTTCCAGCATTTGTTCAAAAGTTAATTCTGACATAATTTTGAACCTCCTCGATTAATTTATTTGGGGTGGAAGCCCCCGCTGTAATACCCACCAGGCGGACAGATTTAGGCAGTTCTAAATGCAAGTCATCCAGTGTCTGTATAAAATAGGTATCCGCACACTCCTCACGGCAGATCTCATACAGCTTCTTGCTGTTTGAACTGTGCTTCCCTCCTATTACGATCATCACATCAGCCTCCCGTGCAAGTGCTCTTGCTGACTGCTGACGTTCCTCTGTCGCGTTACATATAGTATTCACAACACTAACATTGTAACCTTTTTTTTCAAAAATTTCAACTATATATTGAAATTTATTGTAGTTAAATGTCGTCTGAGAGACGACGCATAGCTTTCTGTCCTCCGGCGGTATGAAATTCATCGCCTCCTCCGGCTCCTCCAGCACGGTTGCGGCTTCACAGCACCACCCGACAATTCCCTCCACCTCCGGGTGTCCCGGATTGCCGATAATGACGATGTGGCTGCCTTCTCCGCTCTCCTTCTCGACAATCCTGTGTATCCTTTTCACGAACGGACAGGTGGCATCAATACATTCCAGTCCCTTCTCCTCCAGCAGCTGGTAGATTTCCGCCGGAACGCCGTGTGCGCGGATAATGACCGCCGCGGCCTCTGCACCGCTCTGTGCCGGCAGCTTCTCCAGCGCCTCTCTGTCTTCCAGCACGCCGACACCCTTTTCCATCAGTTCGCGGACAACCTCCTCGTTGTGCACGATAGGCCCATAGGTATATATAGTCTTTCCCTTTGCGAGCTGTTCATACACCGTATCGATTGCACGCTTTACGCCAAAGCAGAAACCTGCGCATTCCGCAAGTCTGATCTCCATGTTCCACCTCTTTCCGTCACCGTTTCCAGCTTTATTCTTTCGCACAGAGCGCCGTCAGTTTCTCGACAACCTCCTCGATTGTCATGTCGGAGGTATCCACAAGAACCGCATCCTCCGCCTGCTTCAGCGGGGACGTCTCCCGGTGCATATCACGGTAATCCCGCTCCTCAATGTCCGCCTGGATCTTTTTCAGATCACACGCCTCCCCCTTTGCACGCAGCTCCTCACAGCGCCGCTTTGCGCGGACCTCGCTGCTGGCTGTCAGATAGATCTTCTTCTGGGCATGCGGGAGCACACAGGTTCCGATGTCGCGCCCATCCATGATGCAGTCGCTCTCCGCCGCAAGCTTACGCTGGAGTTCCACCAGCTTTCTTCTCACCTCCGGTATCGGGCTGATCACTGAGGCGGCATTTCCGACCTCCTCCGTGCGCAGATACGCATTCACATTCTCTCCATTCAGGTATACTACCTGAACACCGTCCTCATAGCGGATTGTCACGTCCGCCTCGCCGCATTTCTCGATAATTTTCTCCCTGTCATCCAGAGCAATCTTCTGCCTGACAATAAAGAGCGCCAGCGCGCGGTACATCGATCCGGTATCGACATAGATCAGATTCATCCGCTTTGCGACCGCCTTGGCGATCGTGCTCTTTCCGGCTCCCGCCGGTCCGTCCACTGCAATGTTATAACTCATATGCCACCTCCTGCAAGATGCCCGGTCGACCAGGCGATCTGTAAATTAAAGCCCCCTGTCAGTGCGTCCAGATCCAGCACCTCCCCGGCAAAGTATAAGCCCTTGAGCTTCTTTGATTCCATCGTCGAGGGATTGATGTCTCTTACCGACACACCGCCCCTTGTGATAATTGCTTCCGCGAAATCTCTGGTTCCGCTCACCGTCAGCGGCAGATCCTTGATCAGCCCGGCAAAATGCCGCCGTTCCTCCCGCGAAATCTCGTTTACCTTCCTCTCGGCAGGAATACCGGAATTTTCGACCATCACAGGAATCAGCCTCACCGGGAACAGCCCTCCCAGCGCATTCTTGAACTGACGGCTGTGGTTCTCCTCAAAATCCCTGATCAGCCTCCTGTCAAGCTGTTCTATATCCATCGCCGGCTTCAGGTCAAGATGCACCGCTGTCTCTTTCCCGGGTTTGTAATAGCTGCTCGCCGACAGAACCAGCGGCCCGCTGATGCCAAAATGCGTAAACAGCATTTCCCCGAAACCGTCATAGACTCTTCGCCCGCCGCACACGAGCGACAGCCCTACATTTTTCAGTGCCAGTCCCATAAGCTCCCCGCACCATTTCTCCTTGATGTTAAACGGTACAAGCGCCGGCTGCGGCTCAATCACCTTATGCCCTGTCTCCGACGCAAAGCGGTAGCCGTCTCCGGTAGAGCCGGTCGACGGGTAGGAGACACCGCCCGTGCATATAATTACCTTATCCGCCTCCATGCGCTTTCCGTCCGACAACAGCACACCCTCTGCCTTTTCCGCGCCGAGAAGCTTCTTCACCTCTGTGCCCAGAAGGACTCTGACACCTCTCTTTTTCAATTCTCTCCGGAACGCCGCGATCACGTCCGAGGAATGATCCGACACCGGAAACACCCGGTCACCCCGCTCCGTCTTCAACGGGCATCCCGCCTGCTCCAGAAACTCCATGACCGCCCTGTTGTCAAAGTCATAAAAAGCGCTGTACAGGAATTTCGGATTCGAGCAGACATTTGCCAGAAGCGTCTCCATATCCGCCGCATTCGTGACATTGCAGCGGCCTTTTCCGGTGATAAACAGTTTCTTCCCGAGCTTCTCATTTTTCTCAATCAGGCAGACATTGTCGCCTCTGTCCGCCGCGGCAACCGCTGCCATCATCCCTGCCGCGCCCCCGCCGACAACAATCACACTGCTCATTCCACGTTCTCCCTTCTGAGCGAATAGTCAAGCATCGGCTCATCATTTATAAAATTAATCTCATCATTCAGGTAGACCTGATAGTTATTCCATGTCTCCTCCAGCGTCTCCAGATTATGTCTGACCTCCTGCGGACATTTCAGGCACAGCGCCACCACCAGCGCGTTAATCACGCTCAGCGGTGCCACAAGGGAATCGACAATGGATACCATGTCACTCCTCGCCAGCAGATTGCAGGAGGAGTAAAGACTCATCGGCGAATGAGTGGAGTCCGTGACCGCGATCACCTTCGCATTCCTGTCGCTCGCAAATTCCATCGCCTTCAGTGTTCTCATGGAATATCTCGGGAAGCTGATTCCGATAAAGCAGTCCTTCTCCCCGATCCTTATCATCTGTTCAAAGGTCTCGCTGACGCTTGTCGTCTTCAACAGCACGACACCGCCCCGGATCATATTCAGATAAAAGTGCAGAAATTCCGCCAAGGGTTCATTGCTGCGCAGCCCCATGATGTAGATGGTCTCCGCCTCCAGAATCGTGTTTACCGCCGACTCGAAAGCCGCCGGATCAAGATTATCTATCGTATGCTGCAGTTTTTCAATATCGGAGGTTATAACCGAGGTGAGTACCTCAGACTGCGAGCTTCTGCCGTATTTTGCATCCATCTTCTGTACGGTGCTGAGCTTACCCTTTACACATTCCTCAAGCGCTCTCTGGAATTTCGGATAGCCGTCATAGCCGATGCCCGATGCAAAGCGTACAACCGTTGACTCACTGATGCCTAGCATCTCTCCCAGCTTTGCCGCTGTCATGAAAACCGCCTGATCGTAATGCTCCGAGATAAAATTTGCAATCGCCTTGTGGCTCTTGCTCATTCTGTCATATTGTTCCGATATTCTGTCCAGAATATCATATTCTCTCGCCATGTCGCGCTTCCCCCGTTATATCTTCGCAATAAAGGCTCTGTAGGAGTTTTCCAGCAGTTCCCTTGTCTGTATATCTGTCAGATCATAGTCGCCGGTCAGGGACATGCATGCCGCCCCATGAATAAAGATCCACATTTTCATAAAAAGCTCCTGCGGATTCGGACAGCCCGCAACTCTGGCAAGGTTGATCTCGTAAACCACATTTCCCTCCGAACCGTTGAGCAGCTCGTACATACTCTTATGTCCTTCGCTGTGATTTACAAACAGCAGTTCAAACAAATGCCGTTCCTGCCTGGCAAAGGCAATATATGCCATGCCGAGATTGGCAAACGGTGTCTTTCCAATGCGGGGATAGAGACTGTAAAAATCCCGGAAAAATTCGGCAGCCCTCTCATACACTGCGTCCCAAAGCTCCTCCATATTCTTATACACTCTGAAAATCGGCTGCGTGGAGCACCCCGCCTTCGCCGCCACCTTCCTCGCTGTGACGTTTGCAAACCCCTCTTCTCTGGTCATTGCAAATGCAGTATCCAGAATCCTGTCTATCGTGATCGACTCTTTCCTTGCCATTTTCCCACCAAGTACCTCTCTGTTCCGGTATCTCTAACAGATACGCTTTCTCTCTCCGTAACATATGTTATTTTACAGACTTGTCCTCCGCCTGTCAAGGGCATAAAAAAACCCCGCAGAAACCATATTCTGATTTCTGCGGGAACTGTGCCATAGATCACATGGATCGTAGTCTATTATGCCTTATATCATTCGCTTTGTCAAGCCCTTTTACATAATTTTTTTATACAGGGTAAGCGCCGTTTTTGGTGTCCGCCTGTGTCATGTCAACCTTTTCCTGCTGCGCCTGACGGTACTTGAAGAAATCAGTAGCAACCTGAGGGAACAGTGCATAGGAAAGGACATCCTCATCCTGCTGCTTCCATTCCTTCATCTCATTCTCCAGCTTATCCATCTCTGCGGGAAGTGTATCTGCGAAACGTCCTGTCAGTCTCTTCTCGCCGGGGATAACCTTGTCGATGACTTCCTGACTCATAGGCTTAACTGTCTGTCCGTACTCTCCACGCAGTACAGCCTTGGTCTCCTTCGTTGCCATCTTGTATCTCTCGCCCATCAGTACGTTGAACACCGCCTGTGTGCCGACGATCTGTGAAGAAGGCGTAACCAGAGGGGGCTCACCGAGATCCTTACGAACCTCAGGGATCTCCTTCAATACGTCATAATACTTATCCTCTGCGTTCTGCTCCTTCAGCTGGCTTACCATGTTGGAAAGCATTCCGCCGGGTACCTGATAGAGCAGGGTCTTGATGTCTACGCCCATTACCTTGGGATTCAGAAGTCCGTTCTTCAGGCACTCGTCTCTGTAAGGACGGAAGTAGTCTGCGATCTCTGCCAGAAGGTTCTGGTCAAATCCGGTATCATACTCGGTTCCGCGGAAGGTCTCAACCATAACCTCGGTTGCAGGCTGGGAGGTTCCCATTGCGAACGGGCTGATTGCTGTATCGATCACATCTACACCGGCTTCAACAGCCTTCAGATAGGTCATGCTTGCAACACCGGAGGTGTAGTGGGTGTGCAGCTGGATCGGCAGCTTTGTGTTCTCCTTCATTGCCTTGATCAGCTCACTTGCCTTGTAAGGTACAAGAAGACCTGCCATATCCTTGATACAGATGGAATCTGCACCCATCTCCTCGATCTTCTTCGCCATGTCTGCCCAATACTCCAGTGTATAAGCGTCGCCGAGCGTGTAGGACAGCGCTACCTGTGCATGTCCTCTGCCCTCCTGCTGCTTCATTCTGTTGGTGGCATTTACTGCCTCCTGCAGATTGGGAAGGTAGTTCAGGCAGTCGAAGATACGGATGATGTCGATACCGTTTGAGATAGACTTCTGTACGAATGCGTCTACAACATCATCTGCATAAGGTCTGTAGCCAAGGATATTCTGTCCACGGAACAGCATCTGCAGCTTGGTGTTCTTGAATCCGTCGCGCAGCTTACGAAGTCTGTCCCACGGATCTTCCTTCAGGAAACGTAAGGACGCATCAAAGGTTGCTCCGCCCCAGCACTCTACAGAATGATATCCGACCTTGTCGAGCTTGTCTACAATGGGAAGCATGAACTCGGTAGGCATTCTGGTTGCGATCAGGGACTGATGAGCATCACGCAATACTGTCTCCGTAATTTTAATCGGTTTCTTTATTGTTTCTGACATTACGATTTTCCTCCATATAAAATTAGTTAATGCTAAAGCTGTGCATTTATTGCGCGCTTCGCGCCTTTCCGCCAGTTGCACTGTGCCGGCGACTTAAAGCTGTGCATTCATAGGCTCTTCGAGCCTATTTCATCGCGCTTCGCGCCTTTCCGCCGGCTACGCTGTGCATTCATAGGCTCTGCGAGCCTATTTCATCGCGCTTCGCGCTCTATATGCCGGCAGCTGGTCGTCTTGCTGTTCGTGCAAGCACGACAGCTGCATCGCCAGCTGTCGGCATGCACAGCTTTAAAATACCCCGAATATCGCCATGAAGGTACCGGCTGCAACAGCGGTACCGATAACGCCTGCTACGTTGGGTCCCATTGCGTGCATCAGCAGGAAGTTTGTGGGATCTGCTTCCGCGCCGACCTTCTGGGAAACACGCGCTGCCATAGGTACGGCAGACACACCTGCGGAGCCGATCAGCGGGTTCGTCTTTCCGTGTGTCATTACACAGAGCAGCTTACCGAAGAGGATACCCGCAGCTGTACCGAATGCAAATGCGATCAGTCCGAGACCTACGATCTTCAAAGTATCCATGTTCAGGAATGCCTCTGCACTTGTCGTTGCACCTACGGAGGTTCCCAGCAGGATAACGACAATGTACATCATTGCGTTGGAAGCTGTCTCAGTCAGCTGTCTTACCACGCCGGACTCCTTGAAGAGGTTGCCGAGCATCAGCAGACCTACCAGAGGAGCTGTCGTAGGAAGGATCAGACAAACTACGATTGTAACAATGATGGGGAACAGGATCTTCTCCAGCTTTGTAACAGGACGAAGCTGACCCATCTTGATCTTACGCTCTTTCTCCGTCGTGAAGAGCTTCATGATCGGCGGCTGGATAACCGGAACCAGTGACATGTAGGAATATGCCGCCACTGCGATCGGTCCGAGAATCGCCGTCTGTCCGAGCTTACCGGCAAGGAAAATCGATGTAGGGCCGTCCGCACCACCGATGATGGAGATAGCGGCAGCTGCCTTGTCGTTGAAGCCGAGCCAGATTGCTCCGAAATATGCAGCGAAGATACCGAACTGCGCCGCAGCTCCCAGCAGGAAACTCTTGGGGTTTGCGATCAGAGGACCGAAGTCCGTCATCGCGCCGACACCCATGAATATCAGTGAGGGCAGAATCGCCAGCTCGTCTAACTTATAAAAGTAATACAGCAGGCCGCCGGCACCGTTAGCCGCGTCCTCTGCGTGAAGCATGATGTCGGGATAGATATTAACCAACAGCATACCAAAGGCTATCGGAACCAGAAGCAACGGTTCAAACTCCCAGCGAATAGCCAGATAAAGAAAGAAGCACGCAACTGCTATCATAAGGTAATTTCCCCATGTCAGGTTAAAAAACGCTGTCTGATGAAGCAGGTTGCTAAGCGTAGAACCTATGTATTCCATTTGTTGACCTCCTGTTGTCGTTGTCTATAGTTGGTACAATGCCGTGCCAGCCATAAAGCTTAGTTCATGGTTGCGAGAACAGCACCTGCCTCAACAGCATCACCGACAGTGACATCGATACTTGCAACAGTTCCATCCTGAGGAGCAACAACCGGAATCTCCATCTTCATTGCCTCAATGACAACAACAGCATCTCCTGCCTTGACAGCATCTCCGGGCTTCTTCTCCAGCTTGAATACCTTACCAGCTGCGCCTGCCTCGATCTTTACGCTGCCTGCTGCACCGGATGCTGCAGGTGCTGCTGCCGGAGCTGCGGGTGCAGCCTTAGGAGCTACAGGAGCTGCCTTGGGAGCTGCGGGTGCCTTTGCTGCAACGGGTGCTCCTGTGGATGCGCCCTCTTCTACTGTTACATCATACACGTTTCCATTTACGGTAATGGTATAGTTCTTCATTTTTATTATCCTCCATTTATTTAGCGTCTTCTGATAGAACGTACAACAAATCCATCTGTGGATGTCTCTCCACGATATGCCGCAATTGCAGCTGCAATAGCTGCAACGAGCTCACAGTCATCTGTTTCAGCCACCGTCTCCTGTACCACAGGCTGAGCCGCTGCAGGTGCTGCCGCAACCGTCTCCGGTACTGCCTTCTTTTCCTTCTTACGGTTTGTCATTGCCTCCTGCAGCTTGGGAATAAACTGCATTGCCGAAATGATAAAGCTGATCAGAATCAGTACAAGGAATACCGTTCCCATACCGATCAGCGTATTCAATGCTGCCCTGCCCATCAGCTCTCCCATGGAAGAAACGGGATTCAGCGCCGCAGATTCCAGCTTAAGGAACATATCATTTGAGAAAATGATCTCCGCGGAAGCATTCTTCTTTTCGCCTGTGACATCGACATTGACAATGATCTGCTTTCCGTCGATCTTGGAATCCGCCTCGCCGACGCCTACCACACTTCCCATGCTCTCCAGAGCCGAGCTGAAGGATTCAATCGCCGTTGTCACCGCATAGCCGTCAACCTGTAAGCCGAAATACTGTTCGCAGAGATATTCGATCTCTTCATTGGTCAGATCTGCTGAAGTGAACTCCTCTGCGTTGCAAAGGTAGTCCGTGAAAAGAGGAACGATAGAAGCTGCAAGCTGCTCGGCGTTGTCAACCTTCTGCTGCTCATACGCCGTCAGTTCCTCCCCGCTTCCGCAGGCGGTCAGTCCGAAGATACAGGTAAGCATACAAACTAAAGCCATCAATCTCTTCTTCATCTTAACTATAATCACCTTTCTATACTGTTCCGTGCTTTTTAACCGGACGATCCTCGCTCTTGGTAAAGAGCATCTCAAAGGCACCGATGACATACTTTCTGGTGTCGGCAGCCTCTACGATTCTGTCCACATATCCTCTCCTTGCAGCGCTTACTGCGGAAAGCTGTAATGCCTCGTATGCGGCAGCCTTCTCATTGATCACGTCAGCGCCCTGTCCGTCGTACATGATCTTTGCAGCCAGCTTGCCGTCCATAGCACCGATCTCAGCGTTCGGCCATGCATATGTGATGTCAGCGCCCAGCGCCTTGGAATTCATAACCGTTGCCGCTGTTCCGAGTGCCTTGCCGATAATGACATTCACCTTGGGAACAGTTGCATTTGCAAATGCATATGTAAGCTTTGCAGCAGCCTTTGCGATGCCCTTTTCAGAGCACATGGTTGCCTTATAGCCCTTTACGTTGGTGAGCGTCAGCACAGGAATGTCAAATGCGTCGCAGAAATTAACGAAGTCAGCAGCCTTTTCACAGCCCTCCTTGGAGAGAACCGCATCCAGCTTCTCTGCAACCTTGCCTTCCTCGTCGCAGATCTCGCTTCTGTTTGCCACAGCGCCTACCGTAACGCCGTCCAGCTTCAGGAAGCCCACAACCATCTCCTTGCCGTAGTTCTTCTTCACCTCGAAGAAGTCGCTGTCATCTGCAATAACAGCCAGAGCAATGGAGGTATCGCCGACACAGCCGGCAAGCTCTGCATTCACGCGGTTCAGATCATCCGTGCACTCGACAATGTCGCTGCCCTCGTTATTGTTGGAGGGAAGGAATGCAATCAGATCGCGGATCTTTGCAATAACAGTCGCCTCGTCAGCCACTACATCGACAATGCCGCTCTCCTCCGACTGGAATGCAGCGGAAGCGGAATCACACTTTGTAACAACATTTCCGTCCAGTGCGTTCGGTGCATTGACGAACAGCTTTGCATTCTTCTCTTCCATGAAAGTAAAGTCTGTCATGGTAGGGAACAGAGCAAGTCCACCGCCGCAGCTGCCGAGAATTGCCGTGATCTGGGGAACCACACCGGAAGCAAGTGTCTGCTTCATGTAGATCGCACCGAAAGCATTCAGTGCATCTGTTGCCTCCTGTAATCTAAGTCCCGCAGAATCGATCAGACCGATGACAGGTGCTCCTGTCTTCATTGCCAGATCATAGATGTTGGCAATCTTCCTTGCATGCATCTCACCGATCGTGCCGTTCATCACGGACGCATCCTGGCTGTACACATACACGGGCTTACCACCAATTACTCCGTAGCCGGTCACGCAACCGTCTGAAGGAGTTTCGTCTGGTTTCATATTGAAATCCGTAGCCCTTGCAGTTACAAGTCCGCCGATTTCAACGAAACTGTTGTCGTCGAGTAAAGCTGTGATTCTTTGACTCGCTTTTGAAGTAGTACTCATGCTTTCAGTCCTCCGTTTATAATAAATAGATAGAAACAATTTAATACAGGAAATCTAAAAAAACCAAAATCCCCCGATTATTGTCTTGACTAGTATAACACAAAAAATGCAACCCGCAAAGAGCGAATTGCATTTTTTTGTTTTTCTTTTATTTTTCTTCCTCCGCGTGAAGAATTTTCATGAATTCCTCGCCCGTGATCGTCTCCTTCTCATAGAGATATTTCGCCAGCTCGTGCAGCTTGGACTGATGCGTCTTCAAAAGTCCCATCGCCTTGTCATAGCCCTCGCGCACCGTTTCGATAACCATGTCGTCCACCTCGGCAGCCATCTCCGGCGAACAGCTTAAGGAACTGTCTCCACCGAGATAAGCATTGGTCTGCGTCTCCAGTGCAACCATGCCGAACCTGTCGCTCATTCCGTAACGCGTAATCATTGCCCTTGCAAGCTTTGTCGCCTGTTCAATATCGTTCGATGCCCCCGTCGTTATCGAATTGAAGATCAGCTTCTCGGCACAGCGTCCGCCGGTCAGGGTAGCGATCTTATTTTTCAGTTCCTCCTCCGACATCAGGTTCCGCTCCTCAGCATCCACCTGCATCGTATAGCCGAGCGCCCCGGAAGTACGGGGAATGATCGTGATCTTTGTGACAGGCGCCGAATCCGTCTGCAGCGCCGCCACAAGGGCATGTCCGATCTCATGGTAGGCGACAATCAGCTTCTCCTTCGATGAAAGCACCTCATTCTTTTTCTGGTATCCGGCGATGACCGTCTCGATGCTCTCCTCCAGATCTGCCTGGGTGACAAACTTCCGGTTCTCCCTCACGGCCTTTAATGCCGCCTCATTCACCATATTGGCAAGCTCTGCGCCGGACGCACCGGATGCCGCCCTCGCAATGGCGTTAAAGTCAACATTGTCCGCGAGCTTTACCTTTCTCGCATGAACCTTTAAAATTTCCTCTCTTCCCTTGAGGTCGGGCAGTTCCACCGGGATTCTCCGGTCGAAACGCCCCGGTCTTAAGAGCGCGGGATCAAGGGTGTCGGGCCGGTTCGTTGCCGCGAGTATGACGACACCCTTGGAGGCATCAAAGCCGTCCATCTCCGTCAACAGCTGGTTCAGCGTCTGCTCGCGCTCATCGTTTCCGCCCATGCCGCCACTGTCACGCTTTTTACCTATGGTATCGATCTCATCGATGAAGACAATGCAGGGAGCCTTCTCATTCGCCTGCTTAAACAGGTCACGCACCTTCGACGCTCCCATGCCGACAAACATCTCCACAAATTCCGAACCGGATATGGAGAAAAAGGGAACCTCCGCCTCACCGGCAACCGCCTTTGCAAGCAGCGTCTTACCTGTTCCGGGAGGACCTACCAGCAGTGCTCCCTTCGGGCACACCGCCCCGATCTCCTGATATTTCTGGGGATTGTGAAGGAAATCCACAATCT
>OIZA01000310.1_pt1 | contig 27510 bp, 26 predicted proteins | sample 1588381 | NCBI WGS metagenome assembly OIZA01 (sample SAMN03283277) | human gut metagenome | biome: human-associated habitat; material: feces | host: Homo sapiens | place: Peru | collected 2012 | reverse complement strand
GTGAAACTTGATGATAAAAATCTTGTTTGAATCATAGCTTTGCCTTTTTAAAATATATTTTGATTTACAAAAAGCACAATTCTATCTCAATTTAGCTTAATTTTTGCTGAAATTTTACTTTACTTGCAAATTTTGTTTTGAAATTTGTCTTGTTTTTCAAATTTAGACTTGTTTTTATTTAAAAAAAGCCTAAATTTAAACTCCACAAACCCTTAACACCTTTTAGCATTTGCCAAAATGTAGGTGTGTTTTAAAATCTCTTGCATTTGCTGTCCTTTTTAAGAAATGGATTTTAAATCAAATAAATTTAATTCTTTGTCTTTTATTTTTGCAAATTCTAGTTTAAATTCATTTTTAATTTGTCCATCATTTTGTAATCTATCTTGTATCATATCAAAATAAGGTTTATGCAACTCACAACTTATCCATTTTCGTTTTAATCTTTCGCATAAAACTATCTCTCCACCACTTCCACCAAAAAGCACAAACACGCTATCTCCCTCATTTGTGCAAGATTTGATAAACATTTCTACAAGCGGGGCTGGAATTTGACAAGAATGAAAGGTTTTGTCCTTGCTGACATTTTTCACTAAATCAAAATAAAACCACGAGTAAGGCATTCGTCCCTTTTCACCCCTTGCTATCCGCTCTTTTATCCGCTTGTCTGTGGGGTTTTGATAGGGTAGGGCGATATTATCTTTGTAAAAGTGATTGTTCTTTGATTTTGTGGCGTGTAAAATGCTTCTGTGAGCTGTGGTTAAGCGTCTGTGGCTGTGTCCTACATTTGTATTATATATCCACGCATAATCTTGCACATCATAAGCCAACTCATCAAGGCAACGCACACGCAAATAGGCATTTTGCTTTGGATAGTTCATCAAAAATAAATTTCCGCTAGGTTTCAGCACTCTCAAACACTGCGTTGCTAACTCGCAATACCACGCAATATAATCCTCCCATTTTTGTGTGTATTTACTGCCGTTATAGTTTATGCCGACATTATAATCAGGGTCTCCCCAAATCATATCAAGCGAATTTTGTGGTAAGGATTTGAGAATTTTAAGCGTGTCATCGTTGTAGAGTTTGTTAAACTGCATTTTAATCCTTTCTTAAAATATATTCTTTTGATTTTAAAAATTTGATTGAATCAAGTTGTAATGGTTTTTCAAAAGTGTAGGCAAAAAACTTTAAACTATTTTCATTTCGCAACAAATAACAGCAAATGATATTTTGCAAAGGCAAATTTGAGTTGTAATAATACAAAAATGGGTGATAAATTTGATAAATGTTAAAATCTTTTGGCGTGCCGTTTTTTGCCTCAAAAACAGCTACGACTGCGTTAAATTCGAGCGTTAAATCGATTTCAATTTGTTGATTTAAGGCTATTATTTGCTCGTTTTCAAAAGAGTATCGAAGTGTGGTTTTTGTGCGATGTGGAAAATAAGTTTTAGGGCGTTTTTGAATGGGTAAATTTTCAAATTCCAAGTCTCTACCAAAGACAAAATCGTGTAAAATGCGTTGATTGTTTGCTACGCTTAAAATGTTGCTTTCGCTGTCGTTGTATTCATTAAGCAGGCTTTTTTTATAAGTCCATTCTGTCCTTTCTTGTATCGGTTCAAATGTGTGGTAAAGTTTGTTTATACCTTTGATAAATTTGTGATTTCCGCTACCTAAATGAAGCAAACAAATGTCTTGTTCTTTAAAAAGTTGTGGCAATTTATCGCTAGAATCAAGCTTTGTAGCGTCAAATGGGTTGCCAAATTTGTGTTTTTTAGCAAAATCTTTAACCAAATCATTGTGAAAGACAAAATTATCTTGTCCCTTGCAATGCTCGTATAAGTCAAGTAACACAGCGTGTTTTTTGTTTGGTTTTATCATTTTATTTCCTTGCAATGACATTATATCAAAATTAGTTTCATTTTAACACCTTTTAGCATTTGCCAAAATGTAGGTGCAAATGCCTTGTATGTCGTCTAAATATAGCCATTTTAGGTTTGGAGTGTTGATTTTTTCGTAGCTTGCTATGGCTTGTGAGTAGGCAAAGTAGCTCTCATCGAGCTTATCGCAAAACACACTAATGCGCGGCAGCGGCAAATGCTTCAAACCCTCCACTAAAAAAATGTCAAAGTCCCCAGCAAGCGCGATACACTCATCGATTGCAAGGCTTTCGTGCGAAAAAAATGTCGTTCTTGTCGGGCTTTGCACGATGACGCTTGCGCCTGTTTGGTAGAATTTAAAGCTATCTTTGCCTTCCGTGTCAAAACTCGCCTTGTCCTTTGGGTCGTGTTTCAGCACAACCACTTTCAAACCTTGCTCTATAAAGGCTTTGGCAAGTTTTATGATGAGTGTAGTTTTGCCCGAATTTGAAGGTCCGCTAAAAGCCATTGCGAGTTTTTTCATCGCTTTTCCTTGTGCTGTAAGTCTTTGCTGAATTTCGCGCTCATTTTTGCGACTTTTGTTTCGGTGCTGAATTTTTGCAAATTTTTCATAAAAATTCCAAATTTTTTCATCAATTATAATACAAATGGGTTAAAATATCTTTACAATTTTGCGGATAAAACGGCGAAATTCACGCAACAAAAGGCAAGGGCGATGAAATGGCTTTAAAATCATCTTTTTTTACGGGCTTTGTGGCTTTGTTTGTGGGCTTTTGTGCGCTAAATTTAGCCGCTTGTAGCACAAAAAGCCAGCAAGAAATTGACGCTGAGCTTAAAAAACAAGTGCTGATGTATGCGCAAAAGGTTAAATTCACGCAAGACACCAACGAAAACGGCGTTTTAATGCTCTCATACCTTAATGTCGTGCTTGCCGATGAAGAAGAAAGCGACATTTTTGCCCTTGCCATCTCGCCCAAAGACACAAACACAAGCGGGCTGAAAGCCTTTATGGATGACAAAGAAGCGCAAATTTCGCCGCTTGATGATGAGCTGAAAAAACTTATCATCACAAGTGAGTATGCGAATTTTTATAAACTCACATTTCCTTTCAAGGACGACTCGCTTATTTCGGTGCGGCTGTGTTTGGGGGCGGAGTGCTTTGAATTAAGTTTTCAAAAATACTCGAAATCTTTATTTTATCGTTCAGCAGATGTCGATACACAATATAATTAGCCAGCACCTTTTTAGCGTAAATGCGGCTTTCCGTGTAAGTAACCAGCTCCATCGACAAAAAAGGCTCGTATTTGCCAGCCTTGAAAAGCCCTTTGTCAAGCATTCTGTTGGTGAAAGTAATGCCGCCGTTGTAGGCGTAGGCGATGAGAACGGGTGAGCTAAGCTTTTCTTCAAGGTAGTTTAAGTGGTGATTAGCGAAAAAATAAGCCGTCTTTGGCTCAAACATATCATCTTGCTCGAATTTATCGAGTTTTAGCTCGTTGCGGGCTATGTTGTTTGCCACAAAGGGCATAAACTGCATCATTCCAAGCGCGTAAGAAGTGCTGATAGCTGTGGGTATGAAGCGGCTTTCTTGTCTAGCGATAGCTAAAATAAGGGCTTGTCGCGCCTTGTCATAGTCTTTGATATGCTCGTAATAAGGCATTATAAAGAAATTCTTTTTGAAATTATACCTACGCTCCATTATGAAAGCATAAATAGGCAAGGTGTTTGTGGCGTTAAAGTCCTTTGAAAGCTGTTCTAGCTGTGCTTTGTCGGCATTTTGGATTTGCTTTTGTGTCGCTTGCCACAAAAAGGGGTCTTTCATATCAAATTCATACTTGCCTTGCCTTGCTTTGAGCGTGGCAAATTGCGTCAAAGGCTTGTTTTCAAGCTCCCTTGCGTAAATGCTGTAAATGTTGAGCGAGTCGCTTTTGGCAAGGGTTTGCAAATGCTCTTTTTTCTTGCTGATTTGATACACCCAAAACAGCGCATTGTCCTTGTCAGCCTGCTTTTCATAGCTTTTATAAGCCTTATCAAAAAAGAGCAAAGCCCTTGCTTCTTGTTTAAAGAGTAGGGCGTTGATACCTAGATAAAACGCCCCTTCGCCGCTAGCGAGCTTAGCGTTTGCGTTGAGAAAGGACAGGCGCAGCTTGGGGTGAGTGTTTTTGATGACAGCATTGCGCACAAAAGTCGTAAATTCACGCTTGCTTACGATTTTGTCTAAATACTCTTTTTTGATGAGTAAATCAGGGCTATTTAAATGCTGCCACACGCTGAAAAATAGCTTGGTGTTGTTGTTGTCGATGATATATTTGAGTGGGTTTTGTTGGTTAAAGGCATTAAGAACAAAAACGGCGTCATTGTTTGAATTTTTAAGGTTTTGAGCGAGCTTTGTGCGCGTGGGCGTGTCGAGCTTTGAGATGAAATAAAGCGAAAAATTCACGCGGTAGGCTTGACAAGTGGCGTCTGCTTTGAGTATGCTTTGCGTGGTGTAGTTAAAACAATGAGCGTAGGTTGGGTTGAGCTTGGGTTTGCGCGGGGCAAGGGCTTCAAGGGCTTTTTTGATTTTGCCTTGATAGCGCCAAATGTGCGTGTTTAGGCTTTGCGCTTCTTTTTTTGTGAGCTTGTTTTGCTCTAAAAGTTTGTGTATGTAGTAGTCTTTGGCGATTGAATTTTCCTTTTTTTTAAGCGTATCCAAATCATACAAAGCCCCATTACAAAGGCACACGCACAGCAAACACAGCGCAAAAACTCTCATACAAGCCTCGCTAGGTTGCCGATGAGTATGCTGAGAAATTGCAGCAAGATGATGATGACAAGCGGAGCTAAATCCACGCTACCTATGCGCGTAGGGATAAAGCTAATCAGCCTGTAAGCTGGTGCGGCGAGCTTGTAAAGCAACTGCACTAGCGGGTTGTAAGGGTCTGGCTGCACCCACGAGATGAGCGCGGCGATGATGATTATCCACATATACGCGTTGATGATGATTTGCGCGACTTGTATCACCGACAACAACAACGAATTTCCAAGTATTTCCATACTAATCCTTTCTCACAATGTCCTTGATAAAGGGCTTTAAAAGCCCATAAAGCTCACTTAACTCTGGTCCGTGCGCTGAATTTGTCAGCACCAAACGCAACGGCATAAAGAAATTTTTGCCCTTTAAGCCACTTTTTTGCATAAGCTCGTTTTTAAAACTCTCATAGTCCTTTGCTAGCTCAAATTCGGGCGAATTTAAAATGCCCTTTATTTTCTCGCACTCATCTTTAAATTCGCCAAAATTTTTCGCCCCAAAAATCGCATTTAATTTTTCTTTAAGCTCATTTATAGTGCTTGCTTCTTGCGTGTAAAAGCGGGCTAAATTTGCTAAATTTTTGCCCTTAAAGCCCAAAATTTCGTTGAGCTTTTCATCGTCTAAAAGCCTTATATGCTCGCGGTTTATTTGCAAAAGTTTTTTCATATCAAAGCGGGCAGGGGACTTTGAGACATTTTTTATGTCGAAAAACTCCACAGCCTCATCAAGCGTAAAAATTTCGCGCGGGGTTTTGTTGCCAAGCAAGATGAGATAGTTTGCCACAGCACACGGCAAAATGCCTTGTTCTAAAAGCCATTTCACGCTAGAATGCGCCTCTCGCTTGCTCATCTTTTGTCCCTCATCATTTAAAATGATAGGCAAATGCGCGTAAATCATCTGCATTTCATAGCCTAAACTCGCTCTAATATGCTCTTGTTTAGGTGTGTTTGAAGTGTGATCTTCTCCGCGGATAATACAGCTAACGCCCTCCAACATATCATCAACCGCACAAGCAAAGTTATAAGTAGGCGTTTTATCCGCTCTCATTATCACAAAACTATCGATATTTTCAGGCTCAAAGTGGAGTTGTCCTTTGATTAAATCCGTAAATTCCATAGCTTTTTGCGGTTTTTTTAGGCGAATCACAAAGGGCTTGTCATTTTCCAGCACTTCGCTGTCTTTTAAATGCTCGCAAGCCCCATCATAGCGATAAGCCTTGTCCGCTTTTTTGGCTGCTTCTTTTTTTTGCTCTAAAATTTCGCTCGTGCAAAAGCAAGCAAAAGCCTTTTTTTCAGCCACTAGCTTTAAGGCCATTTGTCGGTGTTGCCTTAAATTCTCACTTTGCACATAAAAATGCTGCCACGAAATCCCAAACACTCGCAAAATTTCTTTGATTTCCTCGTCCTTGCCCGCTATATTTCGCGCTGTGTCCGTGTCCTCGATACGCAAGATAAAGTCCTGCCCGCTCTTTTTAGCACAAAGATAGTTGAAAATCGCCGCACGCAAGTTGCCTATGTGCATATCACCCGTTGGAGATGGCGCAAATCTATACATTTGCCTTGTCCTTTTTTAAATTTAAGCCTTTTTAAACTGCGTTTCAAAGCTCAATTTAGCCTTAAATTTACAAATTTATTTAAATTTCAGGGCTAAATTCGCCTAAATTTCGTTTAAAATTCACAAAATTTCACGCCATTATAGCAAAAAAAGGTAAGCTCATAGTGTATTTTTGCAAATTTATCAAAGATTAAACTCGCTTTGCTATAATGCCCCTATGTTGTTTTTTATTTCTTCTTTGATTATTTTGGCGATTTTCACGCTGGCAAATGCCTACATTTACAAGCGTTTGTTTATGCAAATAGCCTTTTTAAGGGCGCATAAAATTTGGCTCATCGCTCTTTTTGCTGGGCTTTTTGTCGCTCAAACGGCGTTTTTGTTGTTTCGTGCGGAAAACCGCTTTGACAGCACGACTTACAACCTTTTGGCGCATTGTTTCGCACCGACTTATTTTTTCTTTTTTATCACGCTTTTTGCGGATATACTGCGCTTTGGCGTGAAAATTTACGAGAAAATGACTGACAAAACGCCCTTTGATGAAAGTAGGCGTGCGAGCATAAAGTTTATATTTAATCTTTCCTTACTTATCTTTGCCATAAGCTCCGTTTTAAAGGGCTGGGGCAACGCTATGAATGTCCCAAAGGTTAAAAATTTAGACATTAAACTTAAAAATTTAAGCCAAAATGTCCGTCTTGTGATGATTAGCGATGTGCATTTGGGTAAAAATTTGCACGAAAAATTCTTACAAGGACTCATTGAGCGCATAAACTCACTAAATGCCGATATAGTCGCCATCGTAGGCGATTTAATCGACACAAATCCCGCTGAAATCACCTACATTCATCTCTTAAACGAAATCAAAAGCAAATACGGCGTGTTTTACGCGCTAGGAAATCACGAGTATTACCGCGGACTTGACGGAGTTTTGGGGCTTTTAAGACAGACAAAGCTTAAAATTCTCATCAACGAAAGCATAAATTTAGGCTTTTTAAACATAGCAGGGCTTGCGGATTTAGCGGGCTTGCGTTTTGACAGGCTTGGCGCAAAGCCCGATATAAACGCCGCAAAAGCAAGGTTAAACAAAAACGCACCTAGCATTTTGCTTGCCCATCAGCCAAAAAGCGTGAATTTATACGACACAAGCGACTTTGACTTGGTGCTGAGCGGACACACGCACGCTGGGCAGGTGTTTCCTTTCGGCGCTCTTGTGATTTTGCAACAAGGCTTTTTGTATGGACTTTACGAGCTTGCAAGCAAAAACAAACTCTATGTCAGCAGTGGTGCGGGCTTTTGGGGACCTGCGATGCGCTTTTTAGCCCCAAGTGAGATTGTTTGTATGGATTTAAAGGGAGAGTAGATGATTTTCAGTAACGAAATTTCAAGGATTTTTGGGCTTTTAGCTGGGCTAAAACTACCAAAATGGCTACAAAGCAAGGTAAATTCAGCTTATGTGAAGCATTTTGACATTGATATGAGCGAATTTAAGGACACTAGCGAGTATGAAAGCCTAAACGCACTCTTTACAAGGGCGCTTGAAAAGGTTAGGGCGCTTGATGATGGCTTTGTAAGCCCCTGCGATGCGCGAGTTTTTGAGTGTGGCAAGGCGTTTAAAGCCGACAGCGAGCAGCTTGCCTTTTCTATAAAGGGCTACACATACAGCATAAACGAGCTTTTAAGCGGTGCTTGCGAAAAAAACGAGCTGGCAAATGGCTGTGAATACGCGAACTTATACCTTTCGCCAAGGGACTATCACCGCTACCACGCGCCTTGCGATATGAGAGTGTTGAGCGCGACTTACACGCGTGGCGAGCTTTTTAGCGTGAGTGCAAAATGCTTGCAAAAAGTGGCAAATCTTTACACGCGCAACGAACGAGTGGCTTTAAAGTGCGAAAGTAGGGGCCTTTTGTTTTGGCTTGTCTTTGTGGGAGCGCAAAATGTCGGTAAAATGCGCTTTGTTTTCGATGAACGCATACAAACAAACGCTTTAAACGCCCAAAATTTCACGCACAGCTATGAAAATTTAAGCTTTAAAAAGGGCGAAGAGCTTGGGAATTTCGAGCTTGGCTCAACCATCGTCATCATCGCACAAAAAGGCTTGGTAAATTTTAGCATTAAGGCTGATGATAAGGTTAAATTCGCCCAAAAAATCGCTGAATTTGCATAAATTTGCGTTTTGTTTGTGCTGATTTATTATGATTTTATCTTAAATCAAGGCGCAAAATGTGGCTTGAATTTAAGAAATTTATTTTAAGGATAAACGATGAAAGCATTGTTTAAGGTGAATTTATGGTGCGTGGCGGGCTTAATGCTCGCAGCTTGCTCATCAGAGCCAAAAAGCGTTGAGTATTATCAAAAAAATCCCGACAAACGCTTAGCAAAACTCGCAGAATGCGAAGCAAAGCTCAGACCCATCGATGAACAGCTTGCGCAAAAGACATTAGAGCTTGGCGAAAAGCTACTTAAAGGCGAGATAAACGAAGAACAAGTGCAAAGGTCGATAGAGTCTGATTACATCGAAGCACTCGGCGGAGAAAAGGAATTTAAAGAATGCCAAAACGCCGAAGATGCAAATTGACAAGCGAATTTGCTTTGTTAAATTTGCGTGTTTGAAATTTAAATCGTGCGCGAAAGTAACCATTTACAAACAACGAAAATTTAAGGATTAGAAAGAAAATTGTTTGAAATGAAAATCAAATTTTTAACGCGATTTTATAAAAAAATTCAGCGAAAATTTGACTTTGTTAAGAGAAAATTTATATAATTGCATTTTTGAAATGCAAAACGGCACGAACGAGTCGAAATTTCAAACCAAGCAAACTCAAACCAAATACGAAAGGGTTAAGATGGAATTTTTTATCTTAGGAATAGTCGCTGGTGCGGCTTTGGGCGTCCTTTACACCAAAAGGGGCGGGGTTAAAAAGGCGTTTGGTTCGCCTGAATTTAAGGGCAAGGTCAATGAAACAAAGCGTGCGTCAAAACGCGTGCTTGACGAAGCCAAGGACAAGGTAGAGTCGTTTCTTGCGAGCGAAGCCCCAAAACGCAGGGGACGAAAGCCCGGTGTCAAGGCAAAAGCCACCACAACAGCGACAAAAACCGACAAGGTTGCAAAGGCTAGCAAAGCCATCGCCGAAAAAGGCGCGAAAAAAGTCGGCAGAAAAGCTAAGGCAAGTGCGGGCGAAACAGCCACAGGCAGAAAAACCCGTGCTAAAAAAGTAGCGGGCGAAGCCACAAAGGCTACCAAAACTAGGAAGCCTCGCGCTAAAAAGGCGGACACAGCGACAAAAGTCGCCACTCCACGAAAACCGCGCAAGCCACGCACGCCGAAAGTAGCGGACACAGCGGCAGTAGCCCCTAGCACAGACACCGCTCAGCAGTAGGTTGCGAGCAAAGCGCGCTTACAAAACACGCTTTTTGTGGTGTTTTGTGCGTGCTTTCGTTAGCCTTTGCTTGATGAAAGGCGTTTATGCAAGGTAAAAAGGCGTTTTTCACTACATTAGCTTTGATAAATGCCCTAGCACTCGCTGTTTGCGTTGCAAGTGGCGGGGGTGTGGCGATGGCGGTGAGCTTTGAATTTGCCTTTTTTGCCACGCTTTGTATCATCGCCGTGTCCTTTTTGTCCTACAAAAAACGCATTTTCGCCCAAGCTAACGAAGTGCAAATCCCCCAAAAACCGCCCTTTATCCTTGCTAAAAAGCCTTGCAAAAGCGTGAAAATCTTGCATTTTTATCCTGCCGATGAAAAACTTAAATTTTCGCACAAATTCATCGCTTTTTTTAGCCTTGCAAAGCTCGGTGCTTACGCGCTTTTAGCGCTTGGCTTTTGGGCGTTAAAAGGGCAAAATTTACTGAGCGTTGTGGCGTTTTTGGGCGGAATTTCGGCTGTGATTTTGGGCGTGTTTATCTTTGGTATTTTAAGCGTTTTAAAATACAAAACAGCGCGGCAAAAAGCGTGAATTTAAGGTGTTTTTGGCTTGTTTGAATTTAGTAAAAAGTGGTAAAAAGCTAAATTTGACTTTGCAACTTTTTTGAATTATAATGCCGTTTATGAGTATGAAAGACGAGAAAATTTGTATCCGTTGTTGTTTCGACTTTACGCATTAACAAATACATTAGGGATTTAAGGGATTTATGATGATACAAAATTTCGCTCTTGCACTTGTCGCTATCGGCTTGCTTGCGATACCTGCATTTATCATTATGCAGTATATCAACGAAGTAAAAAAAGACAAGGCAACAGACAAAAAACCAAAGCTCCACACCTAAAATGGCTGAAACTAAAATGGCAGATAAACGCCATTTAGCGCAAAGGTTGAGTTAAAGCGCCCAAAGTTTTTCTTAAATTTATCAATGCTATTTTTCAAAACCCGCTGACATTTTTTCACTCAAACTTGTTTTTGATACAAATTTTTCACTAATTTTTGCTACAATACCCGCACAAAAAGCAAACGCAAAATATAAATTTAAAAGCGCAAACAAGGCGCGACAAAAGGCAAAATCAATGACGATTTTAAGGCACAGGGCAAAAAGGACAAGCGATGAGACACTCAAAGCACCACAAATTCATCGTTAAATTCATAGCAATGAGCAAAAAGCCTGCTAAATGCTTGACTTACGCAAGGGGACAGCGATGAAAGGCTTAAATTCAAGGCGGTTAGCTCAATGTTAAGCTCCAAACGCACGATAAAATCGCTCACAGCTCTTTTTGTCGGCATACCCTTTGTCTTTATGGGAAATGCCTTGATACTCGGTTCTGTGGGCGTTATCTTAAAGCAAGACGGCGCAAGCGAAGCTATCATAGGACTTATCGGCTTTTGTTTCTTTCTCGGTGGCACACTCGGCACTACCTGCGCTCACAGAGTCATCGCAAAGATAGGACACATAAGGGCTTTTGGCTTGTTTTCAGCACTTTTTTCGATATGTATAATTTTACATATTTTAGGCTCAAACCTTGTATTTTGGGCGTTTTTGCGCGTGATAATGGGCTTTTGCTACTACGCGCTTTTAATCATCATCGAATCGTGGCTCAACGAAAAGGCTAAAAACGCCGTTAGACAAAGGGTTTTGAGCTTTTACGAAGTGGTATTTTGCCTATCTTTCGGGCTTGGTAGCTTGCTCATTGCCTTAAATCTCCAAAGTAGCACGCTTTTCATCATCGCGGCTTGCCTTATAATGTTTTCGTCCATTCCGCTCAACCTTATTCGCATCAAAGAGCCGCAAATGCCCGCTAAAAGCCCGATTTCGTTGCCAAATGTCTTTTCTATCGCCCCGCTTGCGCTTGTGGCGAGCTTCATCGGCGGTATGCTGATGAGCGGCTTTTACTCGATGGCTTCGCTCTTTGTGCTGCTGCAAGGCTATGGCGCACAGGGCGTTTCTTACTTCATCGCCTTTGGAATTTTGGGCGGATTTATTGCGCAAAGTCTCATCGGCTTTGTCTCAGACCGCTTGGGGCGCAAGTTTTCCATTATCTTGTGCGCTTGCGTAGGGCTTGTAACTATGCTTTTGTTTGCCTTTTTTGAATTCAGCCTTGCGGCGCAGTTCGTGCTGGCGGTGTTTTTGGGAATGGGGATTTTCTGCCTTTACGCTCTTGCCTTAGCTCGCGCAAACGATATGCTTGAAGACAAAAGCAAACGCGTGGAGCTTGGGCGTGCGGTGCTGTTTAGCTACTCGCTAGGCTCGCTTATATCGCCACTTTTGCTTGGTTTTGCTATGCAGGTGTTTGACTACAAGGGCTTTGCTTACTTTTATGTGCTGAATTTAGCCTTTTTGATACTCTTTGCGCTCAACAAGCCCAACAAAATGGGCAGACACTGGCGCAACTTCACAAGTATGGGGTTAAATGATGATTGACCCCCAAATCACCACGCGTGCAAGCACAAATTTAAGCAAAAACGACCTAAAACTCGACACCAAAGCACCCAAAACAGAGCAAAGCCCCAAAGAAAGCGCACTTGTAAGCTCGTTAAAGAAAAATTTAGGCTTAAACGCCACCACGCAGGAAAGGCTTGCGAATTTAGGCGATGGAGATTTGAATTTAAAGCTCAAAAGCCTTGTAAATAAGGTTTTAGACCAGCTTTTTGCCAAAAACTCGCCAAGTGCCAAGCTCGCCAGCCAGCAAGAAAAGCTGAATTTCGCCCCAAATTTCAGCAACGAAATCAAATTTTTAGTGAGCGAAATGAAAAAAAGCGACATTTTCAGCGAGCTTGCGGGCAAGTTGGAACAGATTTTAAAGCCCGCCAGTGAGCTAAAAGCGGACAATCTCGCGCCCTTGTTTAAGAACTCGGGCGTGTTTTTTGAAGCTAAGCTCAAAGACGCGCTTAACCCAAACGCCCTGCCAAAGAGCTTTCACGACTTGTTAAGTGCCATCAAATCTTTAAGCTCGCCACAAATTGCGGCTCAGATAGTGGAACTTGCGGACAAGGACCTTGACCCCAAAAGCTCGCTCAACCAGCTACAAAGCATTTTAAACGCTCACAAGGACGAAAACGCCAAGTTGCTGCAAAGCACGCCCTTTAAAACCCTGCTTGCTTTGAGTGCAAAGCTCGAAAATTTCGCTCATTATATCAGCAAAAACCCGAATTTAGCCCAAGAAAAGCTCACTCAAATCGCCACAAACATTTTGAAAGGCTTGCAAAAACTCGAACCAAGCTTCCGCCAAGAGCTAGCACGCCCTGAAAACCTTACTTTGCCAGACACAAGCGTGCTAAAAGAGCTAAACCAAGCCTTTAACAAGCTCACGCAAACGCTCAAAGCCTTGATAAACGGCGAAAAGCTGAATTTCAGCCAAACAAATTCAGCCCAAACGCCCACAAACTCGCCAACACAAACGCCAAATTCCACTTTAAAAAGTGAGTTTTTTGAAAGCAAAGAAAACACATTAAATTCAACAAATCAAGCTAATGCGGGCGCAAATTCTAGCCAAACAAAGCCAAATCCTAGCACAAATTTAAGCACAAATTCGCCCTTGTTAAATGACGAAAACACAGAAATAAAAAGCCCCTTACCAAGCCAAGATGATGAAAATAAGCTAAATTTAAACGATAAAACCGCTCAAAATGCCCAAAATGTCAAAGATAGCGCAAATTTAAAAGAGCCAAATTTAGCCCAAAACGCCCCAAAGGGCGAAAATTTAAGCGAAAAAGGCTCAAATTTGCCCCCAAATGCCGATGAAAACGAAAATTTGCAAAACACAAAAACCCAAAACACCCTAAAAAGCGACAACCCAAAAGAAAATTTAAAGCCACAAAATCCCCTAAACCAAAACGACAAAACCGCCCAAGAAAGTGCCAAAAACCCGCCAAATTCAGCCGCAAAAGCTGACACAAACGCCCCAAAAACAACGCCCCAAACGCAAAGCCCGCAAAATGCGACAAGCTCGCCATTACAAGAGAATTTAAACAGCGAGCAAATGAAGCAAAACCAAGCCACGCAGGTGAAAAATCTCATCTTTGTGAACGAAAAAGCCCAAATGCCCGAGCTTGAAAGGCTCAGCAAAGAGTTAGCCGCTGTGGCGCGAAAGGCTGATGAGAGCTTGAAACGGCTGGATTTAAACGCGCAAAACGCAAGGGTAAATTTGAGCGACATAAAAAATATCGAGCATAAAATCGCGCAGGCGAGCAAGGATTTAGCGCAAATCGCGCCCAAAGATATGGCACAGCTAAACGATGAGCTGAAAAATGACATAAAATCCACGCTTTTGCAGGTAGCAAACGCCGCAAAAGATGATGGCAACGAAGCTGTGGCAAATCAAGCCAACAGAATGCTCGCTCAAATCGAATTCAATCAGCTTATGTCGCTGGCAAATGACAGCATAAACACCTATTTGCCGCTTTTTTGGGAGGATTTGAACGAGTCGCGCGTGATTTTCAAGCGGGGCAAAAAGGACAAATACTACGCTCAAATCAAACTCAACTTCGCAAAGCTCGGTGAGCTAGATATTTTTATCGCCTTAAAGCAAGACAAATACCTAGATATAAGCATAATGGCGCAGGACATTAGCTTTCGCAAGCGTATTTACGAGCATTCGCACGAGCTTCGCCGCTCTTTAAGCAAGGCTGGCTTGCTCAGCTCAAATCTCTTTGTGGGCGACATAATCCGCTCCAAACTCGCCCCAACAAGCCCTCAGCGTGATTATGAGTTTAGCTTAGGCGTGGATAAAAGGGCATAAAATGAATGGCATTTTATGCGAAAAATTTAGGTGCGGGACGGATTTTAGTTTAAATTTAAGCGTGAAATTGAGCTTAAATTTAGGCTTTTGGGTGCGAAATTTAGCAAAATTTAGCGCAAAATTCAAAGAATGCGTAAATTTTAGCGTGAATTTAGGCTTAAATTTACTTGACACAAAATGCGTCAAAGCGTGCATTTATAGGCGGTAGCGTGATGGCGAAAAATAAGGATTTGAAAAAAGCGGTCGCACTTGGCTACAAAGAAAGGCTTGATAATGCGCCCAAAGTCCTAGCCACAGGCAAGGGCAAGCAGGCGAGCAAGATGATACAGCTTGCAAAAGAACACGGCGTGCCGATAAAAGAGGACGAGGATTTGGTAGAAATGCTCTCCAAACTTGATTTGGGCGATGAAATCCCGCAAAATTTATATAAAGCAGTCGCCGAAGTCTTTGTTTTCATCTACCAAATGGCGAATAAAAAATAATCATTTTTGAGGCTAAAAGCTACTTTGTGGTGCATAAATTCACCGCAAGCACAAAGTGCAAGCTAGCTAAAAGCGCAAGGGTAGGGCGATGAGAGCTATGCAAAAATCACTAGTGTTAATTTTTGTCTAAAATTTTAAATTTCAAATGAAATTTAGGGTAAAATACTCAAAAAATTTAAGCAAATTAAGCAAAATGTGTTTTCGCGTAAAATGCTAAATTTCGCTCAAACGCCCAAATTTTGCCGCCGCGAGCATTGAAATTTGCGCAAAAAGGCTTTTTAAAATCTGCCCTTTATTTTTCTTTCTCATCGTCCTTGTATCTCTTGTCATCCTTAAACTCTTCATAGCTTGCGACTTGGGCTTTGTAGGCTTTATAGACATTTAAAATCGCCGCCGCGACACCGACAGCAACACCTATCCAAAAAAGCCAAAAAATGCCCGTGTAGATTTTGAGCAAATATCCAAGCCCCACGCCGATTAAAATCGCTATCACCATCGAAATGCCAAGACTTAGGCTATCAGCAGCTTGTATGGCTTGTCTAAATATCTTTTTTTTCATACCTTGTCCTTTAAAATGTAGTTTTCGCTCGCTAAATTCACGCATTTGCCTTGCAAAAAGCGGCGAAAATTTAAGCCTTTTGTAAATTTTACTCAAATTTTAGCGCCAAATTTACAAAAATTCACATAAATTCAGCGCAAATTTACGCAAACGCCACAAAGCACGCTTTACAAGCTCTTAAAACTCTCATACGCTGAATTTACGGCTTTGTCGATGATTTTGTCATTCATCTTGTCGCAAATAAAGCCCGTTTCAAACTGCGAACAAGCAAGGTAAATGCCCCGTTTTAGCATAGCCTTGTGAAAGCTCGCAAAAGCCTTTGTGTCGCTTTTTAGGGCTTGTTGGTAGTTTTGCACTTCATTTTCGTTAAAGAAAAACCCAAACATAGAGCCTACACAGCACACTTGCAAAGGCACGCCAGCGGTGTTTGCGGCTTCTTTAAAGCCAGCCGTTAGCCTTTGTGCCATTTTGCCGAGCCTTGCGTATAAATTTTTGTCCGCCTTTGCCTTTTTTACGCTCGCACAGCCTGCTGCCATCGCCAAAGGATTGCCACTGAGCGTTCCTGCTTGATACACGCCGCCAAGCGGGCTTAAAAACTCCATTATCTGCGCCTTTGCTGCAAATGCCGCTGCGGGCAAGCCCCCGCCGATGACCTTTCCAAAGGTAACGATGTCCGCCTTTATGCCATTTATCCCAAAGCTACCCTGCAAACTCGCGCGAAAACCGCTCATCACTTCATCAAAGATAAGCAGTGTGCCATTTTCCTTGCAAATTTTTTGCAAATTTACCAAAAATTCTTGCTTTGCAGGCACGAGTCCCATATTGCCCGCGATAGGCTCGATGATGACGCAAGCTATGTCTTTGTGGGCGTTAAAAAGCTCTTTGACGCTTTCAATGTCGTTGTAGCAGGCAACGAGCGTGTTTTGAGCCACGCTTTGCAACACGCCCAGCGAACTTGGAGTGTTAAAGGTAGTCGCCCCAGAGCCTGCGCTCACAAGCAAAGAATCGCTATGTCCGTGATAACAGCCTTCAAATTTAAGGATTTTGTCGCGTTTTGTGTAGCCACGAGCTAGGCGAATCGCGCTCATCGTGGCTTCTGTGCCGCTGCTTACAAAGCGGATTTTGTCAAGGTGGGGAAATTCAGCCAGCACAAGCTTTGCAAGCTCCGTTTCAGCAAGGGTTGGCGCACCAAAAGAACTGCCTTTTTTGAGCGCCTTTTTGCACGCCTTTGTTATGTCCTTGTCGCAATGCCCAAAAAGCAAGGGTCCCCAGCTTTGCACGAAGTCTATATAAGCCTTGTTTTCTATGTCCTTGATGAACGCACCCTTGCCACTTTCGATAAAAAGCGGGGTTGCGCCCACAGCCTTAAACGCTCGCACGGGCGAATTCACGCCCCCGACTATAAATTTACACGCCTCGTCAAAGGCGATTTGGTTGGTTTTTTTCATTTTTTATCCTTTTTAAAGTCCTGTATATAGGTAAATAGCGTTTTGATTTCTTGCTTGGTGAGCGAGTATGTGGGCATTATGCTTTTGGCGTCTTTGCTTTGTGTCAGCGAACGCTCAAAGTCCGCATACTCCACGCTTTGAATGCTAGGCACGACAAAGGGCGTTTTCTTGCCCTTGTGCGTGAAATACTCCAAAACCTGCTCGCGCCCGTCCTTGCCGTGGCACTGCTTGCAACTAATGCCGCGCGGGTTTTCATAGAGCATTTTCGCATACTCTTTTTGCGTGATAAAATCCGCCGCAAAAGTCGCATTAAACGACAAGCACAGCAACAGCGCGTAAATTTGCCCTTTTTTTCGCATTTTTACCCTTGCTTTTTTGCGTGAAATTATAACATTTATTTTTTGCTTTGTGGCGAAAATTTACGCAAATTTGGCAAAATGAGACAAAACTCAGCGCACTTAAAACAAGCTTTTTTCGCTTTCGTCAATTTTTTTGGATTTTTTGGATTTTTGGGGCGCGGTTTTAGCTTGGGTGTCAAAAAGGCTTTTTTCGTTTTTTTCTTCGCTGAAAGTGGCTTTAAACTCGTTTTCATCGGCTCTTACAAGGCAGTAGCGAAAGGCGAAAACGCCTTTAAGCTCGGCAAGTTCTCTGTAAGCAAAGTCGCAAAAAAGGCTCTCGCAGCTTGCTATCTTAAAGCCCTTTACGCCCGATAAAGCCTCGCCTAAAAAGGCAAAATGCCGTTCATCTTGCACCACAATAAAGGCTCTTTGTGTTTTGCCAAATTCGCGGATAAAATTCGCATTATCTACGAAAAAAACTTGATAAAAATTCAGCTTTTTTTCATTTACGCTAAATTTCTTGCCCTTTAAAGCCATAAAATTCGCAAAGTTTGCAAAAATTTGAGCGTAAGCAAAGCAAAGTTTAAGTTTAAAGATTTTATCATTTTCTAGTTGTATTTGAGAATAAAATAAAGAATTATAAGTGATTTTTGCCTCTTTAAATTCAGCGATTTTATCACACAAAGCGCAAAATTGCAACAAATAATCCTCATCATCAAAGGCAAAAAAGGCTGAATTTTTAGCACTTATGAGCGTGTCAAAGTCCTCTAAAAGCTCGCCACTTAAAACTTTCACGCCAAAAGCCTCACAAAAATCAAGCTCCAAGCCCTTGCAAAGCAAGAATTCTATCTTTTTTTCCTCGCTCAAAAAGCGCAAAAGTTTAGCAATGGATTTTTTCAGGCTCTTTGCTTGCAAGTAAAACACTTCTTTGTCGATGATTTCGCAGTCTTTTTCGCTCACGATGACGAAAGCGCCGAGCTTTACAGCCTCTTTGATTTCCTCATCATCGTTTGAAAAAAAGGCGTAGCCGTTTTTAAGCTGTGAGAGTTTGCGCGCAAAGCCTAGCACGCTGGACGGCGAGCCTTCGTTGATGATTTGCGTTTGTAAAAGCTCGTTAAGGCTTGATATATTCATAACTTGCTTGTCCTTGCACGCTTTAAAGCCCTATCCTATAAGCGAACCATTTTCCACAAGCTCGCTAGGGCTTATCAGCACGAGTTTGTCGCCACTTTTTACCGAAAGTATCATACCATCGCTTTCAAGCCCAAAAATTTTGGCTTTTTTGAGATTGCTAATCACGCAAACTTGCTTTCCCACAAGGCTTTGCGGCTCGTAAAATTTAGCAATGCCCGAAAGCACCTGCCTTAACTCGCCATTTTCAAGTTCAAGCTGAAATTTCAGCAACTTCTCACTGCCCTCCACGCGCTCGCACGCCTTTACTTGGGCTACTTGGATTTGGATTTTGTGAAAATCATCGATTTTGATTTTAGCACCTTGCGCGTCCTTTGTCGTGGCTGAATTTGCGTTTAAATTTGTGCTTGTTTTCGCGTTTGTTGCGCTGTTTGTGCTTAAATTTTCGCCGTTTGCTGAATTTTGAGTAGGTTCTAACAAAGGCTTTTCTACCTTGCAAAACAAAGGCTCGCACGCGCTTTTTGGCGTAAAATCCACAAGCTCATCGCCCAAAATAAGCCTTTTGTAGCTATCTACGCTTATCTTAAAGCCTAAATTCTCGGCGATTTTCTCGCAAGATTTTGGCAAAGCAGGGCTTAAAAGCACAGCCACGCGGGCTAAAATGTTCGCACACAAAGCCACAAGGGCTTTTGCCTTTTCATTTTCGCCTTTTTTCACCAAAGCCCAAGGCTCGTATTTGCTAATGCTTAAATTCGCAAGGCTCAAAGCCTTAAAAAGCTCTTCTAAATACCGATTTATCGCTACGCTCTCTATGAAATTTCGCGCATTGTCAAGGTAGAGTTTGCACTCATTTAGCTCGCTAGCAAAAAGCTCGCTCACGCGCCCACACTCTAAATGTGAGTAGCCAAATTTCGCGCTCATTCCCACAAGGCGACTTTGCAGGTTGCCAAGCTCGTTGCAAAGCTCGCTATTTATGCGGTTGATGAGAGCATTTTCGCTAAAATCCCCGTCATTTCCAAAAGGCACTTCACGCAGGATAAAGTAGCGGAAGGCTTCTAGCCCGTAAGCATTTGCCACTTCGCGCGGTTTGATGACATTGCCCTTGCTTTTGCTCATCTTTTCTCCATCCCTTGTCCACCAGCCGTGAGCGGCGATGAAACGGGGCAGGGGCAAATCTACGCTCATCAAAAAGGCAGGAAAATAAATCGCGTGAAATTTCAGTATGTCCTTGCCGACAAGGTGCAAGTGAGCGGGAAAAAAGCGCACATTTTCGCCCCCACTTGCAAAGTCAAGCGATGAAAGGTAGATGAAAAGCGCATCAAGCCACACATAAATGATATGCTTGTCATCGTTCATCTCTTTTGGCAAGGCTATGCCCCAGTCAAAGCCCGTGCGCGTGATGGACAAATCTTTCAGCCCAGCGTTGATGAAATTTTTAAGCTCGGCGGTTTTGTTTTTAGGCAAAATCGGCTCACACTCATCATACCAGCGCAAAATTTGCTTTTCATAACGGCTTAATCTAAAAAAATAGCTTTCTTCTTTGAGTAAATTTGTGGCTTTGCCACAATCAGGGCAGGCATTTTCGCCCACAAGTTGAGTTTTGGTAAAAAAACTCTCGCAAGAAATGCAGTAATGTCCCTCATACTCGCCCTTGTAAATGTCGCCCTTTTCAAACATTTTGCGAAAAATCATCTGCACGGCTTTGATATGCCGTTCATCTGTGGTGCGTGCATAAATGTCATAACTAATGCTAAACTCGTCCCAAAGGGCTTTGAATTTAGCACTGATTTCATCAGCATACTCTTTTGGCGTGTAGCCGCGGGCTTTGGCGGCTTGTTCGATTTTTTGTCCGTGTTCGTCCGTGCCTGTTAAAAACAGCGTTTCCTCGCCTTGCAAGCGGTAAAAACGCGCCATAGTGTCGGCTATAACCGTGGTGTAAGCGTGTCCTAAATGCGCCTCATCATTGACATAATAAATCGGCGTGGTTAAGTATCTCATCTCTTTCCTTAATGCCTAAAACTCGAAGCCGCCGTCATTTGCGCCCTTTGACATACTCGCATACACGGCTTTGACATACTCGTTTCGCGTAGGGCAATCAAAAATTTTTTCGCAATTATAGCACGAATTTGTATTTTTTGCGCTTTGGCATTCTTGCAAAATGCGCTTTTTTTCATCAAGGGCGAGTTCAAAGCTGTCTTTTTGGGGAGTTTGGCTCATTTTTTGTCCTTTGAATTTAAGTTGAGCGAATTTAAAGCCACAAAATGCGAATTTTGCTTGCAAGAATTTAAATTTTTAGCCTTAAAAGCTGAATTTTTCACAAAAAAGAGTGAAATTTGGCGTAAAAAGTGTAAATTTTTCATCATTTTTCGCCTTTGTATGCTGATAAGAGCTTGTTTATCTCGTAGGCTGAGCCAAAAAAGCAAGGCGTAGTAGCGTGCAAGGCGTTAAATTCAAGCTCAAAAAGCGTGTCGTGCGTGCCGTCAGTCGTCTTACCGCCTGCATTTTCCACGATAAACGCCATAGGTAGCACCTCAAAAAAGGCGCGAAGCTTGCCTTGTGGGGCTTTTGTCGTGGCTGGATAGCTGAAAAGCCCGCCGCCCTTGCATAAAATTTGATGAATATCACTCACCATAGCCCCGCTGTAACGCAGCCTGTAACCCTCATCAAATAGGCTTTTGATGAAGTTTGCGTGAGTGGGCGACCACTCTTTTTGCGTGCCTCCGCAGGCGTTTATCTTGCCTTTTTCGCCTATTTTCAGCTCTTTGACAAGGACAAATTCGCCGTTTTGATTTAGTCTGTAAAGTTTTGGCGCACTTTTTTGCTCGCAAATGATGAGTTCTAGGCGCGCTGAGTAAATGCTATACACGGCAGCTTTTAAATTCCGCGCGCTTGCCGCGTTTTCATAAATGCCAAATATCGAGCCAACGGCGAAATTCACATCAAATAAAGACGAACCATCAAGTGGGTCGTAAGCTACGACATATTTTGCGCCCGAATTTAGCTCGTAAATGTCGCTTTTTTCCTCGCTGATGAGTGCTTTTATCTCGCTACACTGCCCTAAAATGCGCGTGATAAGCTCATCGCTTTTTATGTCAAAGCCTAATTGCGTGTCGCCTGTGGCGTTTTGGCTGTTTTGATAGCCTGTGTCTGGGAATTTCATCTCATTTGAAATCGCCAAAACCGCCTTTTTTATGTGCTTTAAAATCTCTTGCATTTGCTGTCCTTTTTGATTTAAATGCTTTGCTATTTTTCAGCAATTATATCAAAATAGGGTTTATGGATTTTGTAACCAACATATTTTCGTTTAATTTTTTATTAAAAAATGATTTTACTACTGCTTTTTATTAAAAAGCAGAAAAAAGATGATTAAAATTTGCATTTTTTAATTTTTTTGATAAAATTTTTAAAAATTTGTTCAGTAATAAGTAAGGAGTTTGATTATGGCAATTTGCGAAAAAGAGCATAGGTATGACTCTTATAAGGTGGTAGACATAAATGTGCTGGGTGTGCTTACAAAGAAAGGTTTAAATATATCTTATTAGGCAAACTACTAATTTACACTTTTTAGATTTTATAATGTAAAAAATAATAAGGCTTTGTCGCATTTATCATTGCAAAGCCTCATTTTAAGCGTAGATTTTCAATTTTCCAGCGCAAAGTCCTTAATCTCATCAAAGTTAAGATAGCGGTAAATGCTTGCTTTGTGCGCATCGTCAAGTTTGTCGCTTACGATTTGTAGGTATTCAGCCACGCTTGGCAAGCGTCCTAGTATCGCGCAAACTGCGCCCAGCTCGGCACTTCCTAGATACACTTTCGCGCCCATTCCCATTCTGTTGTCGAAATTTCGCGTTGAAGTGGAGAAAACCACAGCATTATCGGCAACGCGGGCTTGATTACCCATACAGAGCGAACAGCCCGGCACTTCTATACGCGCCCCCGCTGCGCCAAATACGCTATAATAACCCTCAGCCGTGAGTTGCGCCTTGTCCATTTTAGTAGGCGGCACTACCCAAAGGCGAGTTTTCAGCGCCCCGCGCCCCTTTAAAATCTCGCCCAAAGCCCTATAATGCCCGATATTTGTCATACACGAGCCGACAAAAACCTCGTTTATCTCGTGCGCTCTGTTGCTATCAGCTAGGATTTCGCTCAGTGTTGCCACATCGTCAGGGTCGTTAGGACACGCTAAAATCGGCTCTTTAATGTCATTTAGGTTTATATCGATGGTGTAGGCGTATTTTGCGTCTTTGTCCGCACGCAAAAGCTCGGGTTTAGCAAGCCACGCGCGCATTTTGTCCGCTCTTCGCTGCAAGGTAGCTTTGTTTTCATAGCCTGCTTTTATCATAGCCTCGATGAGAGCGATATTTGAGCGGATATACTCGCTCACACTCTCCACGCTCAAATCCACGCTACACGCCGCCGCACTTCGCTCTGCACTCGCATCGCTCAGCTCGAAAGCCTGCTCTACCTTTAAATTCGGCAAGCCTTCTATTTCTAAAATCTTGCCCGCAAAGATATTTTTTTTATTTTTCTTTTCAACCGTGAGCTGTCCTTGCTTTATCGCGTAGTAAGGTATGGCATTTACCAAGTCGCGTAGGGTTATGCCAGCTTGAAGCTCTCCGCTGAACCGCACTAGCACACTTTCAGGCACATTTAAAGGCATAGAACCCGTTACCGCCGCAAAGGCGACAAGTCCGCTGCCCGCAGGGAACGAAATGCCGATAGGAAAGCGAGTGTGCGAGTCTCCACCCGTGCCGACACTATCGGGCAGCACAAAGCGGTTGAGCCACGAGTGAATGACGCCGTCTCCGGGCTTTAACGCCACGCCGCCGCGACTTGTGATGAATCTCGGCAAGCTCTTATGCAACGCCGCATCGCTGATTTTAGGGTAGGCTGCGGTGTGGCAAAAACTTTGCATAACAAAGTCGGCATTAAAGCCAAGCGAAGCCAGCTCTTTTATCTCATCGCGCGTCATTGGTCCTGTGGTGTCTTGCGAGCCAACGGTAAGCGTCAAAGGCTCTATATACATACCTGCACGCACGCCAGCCACGCCGCAAGCGCGTCCGAGCATTTTTTGCGCTAGTGTGTAACCGCCGCTTGAATTTTCGGGCTGTTTTGCCTTTGTGAAAATGCTTTCAGCACCTAAATTTAAGGCTTCACGCGCTTTTGCGCAAAGCCCGCGCCCGATGATGAGTGGAATTCGCCCACCAGCGCGAACTTCGTCCAAAAGTGTGTTTGGGCTGAATTCAAATTTAGCGATAACCTTGCCGTCCTTTGTCAGCTCGCCTTTTGTGGTGTGAATTTCAAATTCATCGCCCATTTCAAGCCCGCTCACATCGCAAACTATCGGCAAAGCCCCGCTGTCTTGGGCGGTGTTGTAAAAAATCGGTGCGATGGTGCTGCCGATGACTATGCCGCCTGTGCGTTTGTTTGGCACGCCCGCAATGTCCTTGCCTAAATGCCATTGTATCGAGTTTATGGCGGATTTGCGTGATGAGCCTGTGCCGACTACATCGCCTATGTAAGCCACTTCGCGCCCGCTTTTTTTAAGCTCGGCGATTTTTTCCAAACTGCCTGCTTGTCGGTTTTTGAGCATAGCCTGCGCGTGCAAGGGTATGTCGCTGCGCGTAAAGGCATCGCTTGCAGGGCTTAAATCATCGGTGTTTGTCTCGCCAGCGACTTTAAAGGCTACGCATTTGATGACTTCGGGCAGCTTTGCCCTTTGCAAAAACCACTCCGCATTCGCCCAGCTTTCAAGCACGGCTTTGGCGTGAGCGTTTGTTTTAGCCAGCTCAGCCACAGCGTGAAAATCATCGTGGATAAAGATGATATTTTTAAGCTCAGCTGCTGCCAGCTCGGCGGTGTCGCTTTGTTTAAGGGCGTTGAGCAAGACTTTGACATTGTAGCCGCCAAGCATTGTGCCTAGCATTTTTAGGGCGTGTGCCTTGTCGATGAGGGCGCATTTTAGCTCATTTTTGAGAATTTTATCCAAAAATTCACATTTTACAAGTGCAGCATCATCAACGCCCGGGCTTACTCTGTTTTCTAGCAAGCTCACTAGCTCGGGGCTTGGCTCTTTGATGAGTAGCTCACAAAGCTGAGTGGCTTGCTCTTTGCTTAAAGGCAAAGGCGGGACATTTTGCTCTGCTCGTTCTTTGACAGCGTTTTGGTATTGTGCTAAAAATGACATTATTTCTCCTTGTTTTTTGCTATAATTGTATTGTAATTGTAACAACAAAAAGGCAAAAAAATGTTTAAAATGTATTTTGAGTGTGAATTTTTTCAGCTTTTGTTACGAAGTGATGGGCTTGTGCTTGAAAGCGTTGAATTCGTGGGCTTTGGCGGAGAAAACAAGCCTTGTAAGCTGCTTGAAAGGGCTTGCGAAGAGCTTGCTTTATACTTTGCGGGGCGTTTGCGTAAATTTCAGCTGCCTTTGGCAAAGCGTGGCACAGCCTTTGAACGCAAGGTATATCAGGCTTTGAGCGAAATCCCTTATGGGCAAGTGATGAGCTATGCGCAAGTTGCGCGCAAAATCGGCTCTTTAAACGCTGCTCGTGCGATAGGAAATGCAAATGCGAAAAATCCTTTGCCTATTTTTGTGCCTTGCCACAGGGTTATCTCAGCTAATGGACTTGGCGGATATAGCGGCGGAGTAGGGCTTTTTGAGAGTTTGCAAGGTGCAAATTTGGCTAAAAATGAGAATTTCAAAGGCAAATTTACTTCGCCGCTTGACATAAAACGCTATTTGCTCGGGCTTGAAGGCGTGGATTTGAGTAAGATTGAGGGTTAAATTTAAATTGCGCTAAATTCATCGCAATGTTATCAAAAACAAGTTTTATTATGCTACAATTTTGCGTAAATTCAGCAAAAATTTAAGGAAAATGATGAAAATTTTAGACGGCAAGGCGTTGAGTGCGCAAATCAAAATCGAGCTGGCGCAAAAAGTGGCGGATTTAAAGGCAAGTGGCGTTGAGTCTGCTTTGGCGGTGATTTTAGTGGGCGATGATGCCGCAAGCCACACTTATGTAAATAACAAGGCAAAAGCCTGCGAGCAGTGCGAAATCAAGTCTTTTGTGTATAAACTTGCCGAAAACACCACGCAAAGCGAGCTGCTTGCACTCATCAACACCCTAAATTTCGATGATAGCGTTGATGGCATTTTGGTGCAACTGCCCTTGCCAAAGCACATTGATAAGGCTGTGATACTCGAAGCCATAAGCGTTCATAAAGATGTCGATGGCTTTCACCCCTTTAATGTTGGGCTTTTAAACACGGGCTTTGAGGGCGCGCTACTGCCTTGCACGCCTTTGGGTGTGGTGAAGTTGCTTAAAGCCTATGACATAAATGTCGAGGGCTTAAACGCCGTCATTATCGGCGCGTCCAACATTGTCGGGCGTCCTATGGCGACAATGCTCTTAAATTTAGGCGCGACAGTGAGCGTGTGCCACATAAAAACCCGTGATTTGAGCCTTTATACAAGGCAAGCGGATTTGATAGTCGTAGCCGCAGGCTGTGCGGGCTTGCTGAAAGCCGATATGGTAAAAGACGGCGTTATCGTTGTCGATGTAGGCATAAACAGGCTCGCAAATGGCAAGCTCGTAGGCGATGTGGATTTTGAAAGTGTCAGCAAAAAGGCAAGTTTCATAAGCCCAGTGCCAGGCGGCGTAGGACCGATGACGATAGCAATGCTGCTTGAAAACACGCTTAAAGCCGCGCAAATTAGGCAAAGAGACAAAAACAATAATCAAAGCATTATTTAGCTGATTTAGGCGTGATAAATTTGCTTGTAAAGTGCCGTGAAAGCTTGTTTTTCTAGCTTTGTCATAGCACTTATTTTAAAGCCAAATTTTTTGCTATCTTGTGCCAAAACACACGATTTTTACCAAATTTAGCTTTCATTTGCTTGAATTTTTTAGAATTTAGCTTTAAAAATTTGCCAAAATTTGCGCGCGGCTAAATTTAGCGTTCATAAAAGCTAAAAATAATAAAGCGCAAAGCAAGGCAAATTCAGCTTGTCGCCAAAAGTGCGACAAAAGGAAAGGCAAACTATGCAAAAACTCAAAAAACTACGCACATTTAGCGAGTCTTGGACTGGGACGATTATCATCGTTTTGCTTGTGATTTTTTTCTTTATCCAAGCCTTTACGATACCCAGCGGCTCGATGAAAAACACGCTTTTAGTGGGGGATTTTTTGTTTGTGAAAAAATTCAGCTATGGCATTCCAACGCCGCACATTCCGTGGATAGAAGTGCCTGTGCTGCCCGATTTTAACAAAGACGGACATTTGATAAGTGGCGAGGGACCAAAACGCGGCGATATAGTTGTTTTCCGCAGTCCGCAAAACACAAAGGTTCATTTTGTCAAGCGTTGCGTAGCCAAAGGCGGCGATGAAGTGCTAGTGAGCGGGGCTACACTCTTTGTGCGTATGAGCGAGGGCGATGAGTATATGAGGGCGAATTTCGCCGACAAAATCGCACTTATCGAGGGGCGCACCTTTGTCAAAGAGCCTTACAGCCAAAAAGGCATACACAACGATGAGCGTGTAGATATGGAGAGAGTGTATTTAGAGCAGCTTATAAACGACAGCTTTGCGATGCAGCCTGTGTTTGTGAAAGGTTTTGGCGACATAAGCGCGAGCGGAGGCAATGCCTACTACTTCAAAGTGCCTGAAAATGAGTATTTTATGATGGGCGACAACCGCGACCACAGCTCAGATAGCAGGTATTGGGGTTCTGTGCCTTACAAACTCATCGTTGGAATGCCGTGGTTTTCATACTTTTCGTGGGACGAGAATTTCAACATTCGCTGGGAGCGCATAGGACGGCTTGTGCAGACTTTGCAAGATGATGAAAGCCTGATACACGAGGATTTGAGCGAAATCGGAGCGTTGGAGTAGAGCGCTAGCGTGAATTTGCCACGCTATTTTGTAAATTTATCAAATCTTTGGGGCTTAAATGCGACTTGCTGACTTGGAATGAGAGTAAAAGTTGGAGCGCAAACAACGCTAGGGCTGAAAAAGCGTTTGATGATACACAAATCAAAGCTATCTTTGCTGGCGAAAAGGACGAGTATCGATAAAGCGAAATTTGCTTGGGTGCTGTGAATTTGGAGTGAAAATGGAGCGGGAAACGAGATTCGAACTCGCGACCCCAACCATGGCAAGGTTGTGCTC